>ERZ779896.114-NODE-114-length-118560-cov-8.597814_pt1 | contig 118560 bp, 105 predicted proteins | sample MGYA00511067_ERZ779896 | MGnify/ENA primary metagenome ERZ779896 (study PRJEB29588, sample SAMEA2161597) | human gut metagenome | biome: human gut; feature: human-associated habitat; material: faeces | place: Denmark | collected 2008/2010 ... | reverse complement strand
AAATCTGTAGACTTTTTTATTCCTCTATCTCAGACACACTTTTGGGAACAGTATCATCTTGTACCGTTGGTCGGTGAGCGGATCCAGCGGGTTGTCGATAACTCCGGTACTGAGCAGTACGTCGGGTTGACGAAGCTTGCTCCCCGTAATATTTTGCACGTCGACGTATATTCCCAACATGCAATGTTTGAAATAGAAGGTTTTGTCGATTCGAATGTCAAGCTGGGCAAAACTACCGAGTCGCTGACTGTTGTACGCATCGTAATCGTAGTAGGGACGGCCTTGTGCATCCCATGCCTCCTTCAGTGACGATTTGTCGACATCGTAGGGCGTATAGGGCGCTCCGCCTATTGCACTCAATTTGGCCCCTATGCTCCATGCGCGTGGCAGATCGTATGTGCCGCTCAGGTTGGCGACAAAACGATTGTCCCACGACGATGCAATGTAGGGTGAATGGCGATCGGCTCGGTATTCGCTCGTATATAGTGTAACTGAACCGACCAGATTGAGCTTTTCGGGGATTTGCCATTTGGCCATAAATTCCACACCGTAGGCCCGTCCGGATGCCGAAGAGACGAGGGGTTCGTCACCTACGGTTCCGTAGTCGTTCCCCTTGCATGTCAGAGGGATACTGTCGGCCAGAGAGAGAGGAATGTCCGAGTAGTATTTATAGAATCCCTCTACGGAGAGAATAACCCGGTCTTGGATGCGACGGGTTATGCCGACTGCGGCCTCTTTGACCTGCATGTATTGCAGGTCGCGATTGACCAAAACGCCCTCTTCGTTTTTGTAGCCGAGAGCCGTGAACGGAGGAAGTTGGTAGTAGATTCCTGCACTTCCGCCGACCGACCACCAGTCGCTCAGTGCGTAGGATGCGGAAATACGTGGAGAGAGTTGTCGCCAGAACTGTTTGGTCTGGGTAGCGTAGTTACACCCATCGAATCTCAGTCCGGCAGAGGTCGTGAAGCGGTTGTCCGACGATTTGTATTCGGCACCTACGAACATGCCCCAGCCGAAAATTCCGAGCTGTGTGCTGTAGTCCGAAAAGCCGGCCTCCTCGGTGTAGATACGTTGGAGCGTTCGGTTGGTGTAGTGGGAATAGGTTGCCTCGACTCCTTCGCGAAGTGTCCATCGTCCCAGATAGGAGCGGTTTTCGGCACGTAGGGAGCTCTTTTGTTCGACGGCGCGCAGTCGGAGCATCAGGTTCTCCTCCGACGATGCGTCGTTGTCCATATATTTGATGTTTCGGTTGTTCAGGTAGTTGTGGCTGATGGTTATGGTTTGGGTGTGTTTTCCGGCGTAGTGTTTGTAGGCAGCGCCAACGGTGAATGTTTCCTGTTGGAGGTGGGGTAGGTAGCTAAGCAGATATTCATTCTCTTCACCCTTTTCGTCCGTATTCAGTTTCATGTCGTCGATACCGACCAGTCCTAAAACGATCAGTTCGTCGTGTTGGGAGAGTTCGGTTTTGATTTTGAACTGCCCGTCGATGTAGTTGGGGAGGAAGGGGAGTCCCAACATTTTGAAGAGGAACTGGAGATAGGATTGTCGAATCGAGAAGAGATAGGTGGTCTTCGGACTGAAGTGGCCGCTACCGCTGAATGCAGCTTCGGAGGCTCCGAGGGTAGCCTTGAAAATCTGTTTTTCGGGGTCACCATCCTGAAGTTGGAAGTCGAGCACGGAGCTCAGTGCTCCGCCGCGATCTACGGGGAAGGCTCCTGTGTAGAAGTTGATTTCACGGATCAGGTCGGCATTTACGATGCTCACTGGGCCTCCCGATGCTCCGAGCGTTGCAAAATGGTTGATATTCGGGATTTCGATTCCATCCATGAAGAAACGGTTTTCCGAAGGACCACCGCCACGTACGATCAGATCGTTGCGGTAGCCGATCGGGGAGAAGGATACTCCCGGGTAGGAGCGGACGATCCGGGAGATGTCTCGGTTCGAACCGGGGCTCTTTTCGATCTCCCTCAATCCGATAACGTTCATGCTGACCGGGCTTTCGGTCGTACGGCGGAATGGAGAGGGGCGTACGGTGACCGTATTGAGGGTCTGTTGATCCTGTTCCATTTCGATGGTGATCGTCGGAGTGGATGCGGAGATGATGTATTCGGGAGTCGTCGTGCTTTTGTACCCTAAAAAAGTGGCCAACAGCCGTGAGATACCCGGACGCACGTTGTTGATCTGGAAATATCCGGCCGTATCGGTTACGCCTCCCCGTTGTTCCTGCCCCACGACGACGACGGATGCATAGGCGATCGGGGTACGGTTCAGTTTGTCTATGACACGTCCCCGTATCGTGTAGCCTTCCGTGGCGGCGTACGACGAAACGGCAATCATTAGCAGGAAGAGGATGCCTGTTGCATGTTTCATGATATTGAGTAGTTTAGTCGTGTGTTTCGATGCGATCAGCAAGCAAAAACTTCTCCTTTCCAGTTACCCCAAAGGGGTGGCGCCTTTTTTTTGCGAGTCAAAAGATCGGGTGTCCTATTATTTTGACACTTAATCTTAAACAAAGGTAGACATTTCTTTTATAAAAAGAAAAGATAAATTTTTATTTGATAATTTTGTTTATTTGATAATAAATGTTATTTTTGTGGTCGAAAGGGAAAAGAAATGGAACGAATCAAACAATTGCTTCAAGCGAAAGGACTGAAGGTTACGACGCAACGGATTATTGTGTATCAGGTTATGGAGCGATTGCGTCATGCGACGGCGGACAGTGTGGCCAAGGAGGTGAGAGCTGTCGTGCCGACGATAACGGTAGCGACGGTGTATCATATATTGGAGTCGTTGTATCAGGCCGATCTGATCAGCCGGTTGGATACTCGTGACGGAAAAATAGGGTACGATATTACCGCAAAGACACACCACCACCTGTTTGATGGACGCAAAAGGCGAATCCAAGACTACGATGATGCCGGTTTGACACGCGTAGTTCGCGAGTATCTCGCAGCGCATCCCGTAGCCGGATTTTCGGTCGAGGACGTTGCGATCTGGATCGACGGTCAATTCGATGAACCGAACACGTCGAAAACATAACAACTTATTGTATCATTTAACCAACCAAAGGAGGATTAATCATGGGTGACTTGAAAGGAACAAAAACGGAACAAAATCTGAAAACGGCTTTTGCCGGCGAATCGGAAGCTCGTAACAAATACACGTACTATGCTTCGAAAGCCAAAAAAGAGGGCTATGTACAGATTTCCAACATTTTTGCTGAAACGGCAGCCAATGAAAAAGAGCATGCTGAATTGTGGTTCAAGCTGCTGCATGGCGATACAATTCCAGATACGGCGACGAATCTTTTGGATGCGGCCAACGGTGAAAATTATGAGTGGACCGATATGTATGCACGGTTTGCCGAGGAGGCTCGCGAAGAGGGCTTCACCAAGATCGCTTTCCTGTTCGAGAAGGTGGCCGAAATCGAAAAAGAGCACGAAGCCCGTTACCGCAAGCTGCTGGCTAATGTAGAGGGCGGCCTGGTCTTCTCTCGCGACGGCGACTGCATTTGGCAATGCTCGAACTGCGGACATATTTTAATCGGGAAAAAGGCTCCTGAGATCTGTCCTGTATGTTCACATCCGAAAGCATATTTCCAGCTCAAGGCAGAAAATTATTAATAGCATTCCAAAATGGACTTAGAGAGCGGCTCACGTGGGCCGCTCTTTTTTGTTCCCGATTTCTATCCTCCGAAGGCGATAAGAACAGCCGACGTGGCGACGATCAGTAACATGAGTAAAAACAGCTTCATCATATCCGTAATCATTTGTTTCGGATGTAAAACTATGCAGCAGTCATGCCAGATCGTGACGCACGATCGGTTTAATCGCCCAAATTGTGGCTTTTTTTGATCCGGACCGACATACCGGCGTGCAGTGGCAGGCGCGTGTACCCGATCAGATGGACGATACCTATGATTGCCACAACGATAAACGACAGGCGGAAATCGAAAACGGTAAAATGGCCCAGCGTGCCGTGGTGCAGCATCGATGAGAAGTGAAGCGCAACGGCCCCGATCGCAACGCCCATACCGATCGACATCTGTTGAATGGTGCTGTACAGCGTGTTGGCAGAGGTCATCTGGTGTGGCGGAATATCGGCGAACGCCAGTGCAGTTAGGGTGCTGAACTGCAAGGATCGCGACATGCCGGTAACAAACAGTACGAGCAGAATCATCCATACGGGAGTGTCAGGCGTGAGCCACGCGGTGATAAAGAGGAACAGAGCGGTGAGGATTCCGTTTACGATCAATACCCGGCGGAACGGATAGTGACGGATAATCCATACGGTAGCCGATTTCATGGTGAGGTTGCCGACCATCGTGGCCAGAAATAGCGATCCGGCCTTGAAGGGCGAGAGCCCGAATCCCTCCTGAAGCATCAGTGGCATCAGGTAGGGGAAGACGCCGATCAACATACGGGATACCGAACCGACAAGAATCGTGATCCGGTAGGTTTTGATCTTCATGATCGCGTAGTCGATCAGAGGAGTTCTGACCCGGGCGGAATCTTTGACGTTAATGCGCAAAAGAACGAAACTCACGAAGATCAGTACGAACGGGATCCAAAGTGCGACCGCCGGTTTGCTGAAGAGCTCTACGCCGAACATAACTCCCGTGAGCGACAAACCGCTCAGAATGAAACCTCGGAAATCGAAACGGGGAGGCGTCGTAAAATCGGCCCGATCTTTCGGGATGTAGTGCCACGCGGCAAGGATGCAGACGATACTGATCGGGACATTCAGGTAAAAGATCCAGCGCCACGACCAGTAGGTGGTCAGGTAGCCGCCGATCAGCGGTCCTACAATCGGGGCAACCAGTGCCGGCATGGTGATGTAGTTCATGACGGTAGGCAGATCCTCTTTGGGAGCCGTCTTGAGGACGGCGAGGCGACCGACCGGAGACATCATGGCTCCAGCCATTCCCTGCATGACCCGATAGATGACAAACTGCAACAACGATTGCGAGGTGCCGCACAGGATCGAAGAGAAGATGAAGAAGGCGATCGCCGCACAGAAGACATTGCGTGTACCGAAGCGGTCGGCAATCCAACCACTGGCCGGAATGAAGATGGCTAAGGCGATCATGTATGAGGTGACACCCGTGCTGAGCCGGACGACATCCGTGCCGAAACTCTCGGCCATGGCCGGCAGAGCGGTATTCACGGCCGTGGTGTCGAGAAATTGCATGAAAAATGCAATCGCCACGACCAACGATACGGTGATGGGGCGTTTCGAAGAGGTTGTCTGTGTCATACTTCCCGCAAAGTAACTACAATTTAAAGAGATTTGAAAATGCAGCTACCTCTCTTCTTGCTGCCGACTGAAGATCCGGGATAGACGGTACGCACCATTTCCGTTCGGAAAAGCTTGTCACTTTTCGATGCACATCCCTTGCTGCTTCGAGGCGTTTCGGGGCGCTTCCCAAGGACTAAACGGCCGTTCAAATAACGGCGAAACACACAAATAATCTATCAGCTATTCGCTGAGAAACATTACTTTTCTGCGATCACCTCAATTTCTACTTCGGCATCCTTTGGCAGGGCGGATACGCCGAAACAGGCTCGGGCCGGCATCTTGTCGGTGAAATATCGGGCGTAGACCTCGTTCATGGCTGCAAAGTCTGACATGTTTTTCATCAGAACCGTGGTTTTTACGACTTGGTCGAACGTATATCCGGCTGTCGAAAGGATGGCACCGATGTTGCGGAGTACCTGTTCGGTCTGGCGGACAATACCCGAAGGCATCGTACCGTCTTTCGGATCGACGGGAATCTGGCCCGAAACGTAGAGCCGTCCGTTCGTTTCGATGGCTTGGCTGTACGGCCCGATGGCTTGCGGGGCCTCTGGCGTGGAGATAACTTTTTTCATGTTGCTCGTTCGGTTTGTTTTTCGGTCTACAAAATTAATAAATCGACGGTTTCTGAAAAATATTGTTAGCTTTGCTCTGTACTAAAAGAGGAGCGAGACCGATATGAAACGGTTGGATTTCTGAAAAATGTTGCAACATTTTTGCGGGTAGTGGCATCTTTATATTTGTCTTATTGATAGAATAGGAACTAAAACGTTGGATTATGAAAAGAAAACAGATGATTTTTATGGTAGCGTTGGCTGCAGTAGTGGTAGCTTGCTGTCCGTGTCGCAAAGGAACAAAAACCGCCGACAAACCCTTGACGCAAACGACGTGGAGCGTAGTCGAGTGGGGTGGAGAACCGTTCGAGGCTGGAGAAAACTACACGTTGGTGCTTTTTGACGAGGGGAACCGTTTCGGCGGACGCGGCGATTGCAACTCCATTATGGGGACGTACAAATTATCCGGTAAGAATAAGATCGAATTGAGCTCAGTGGCTTCGACGCGGGCTTTCTGTCCCAATCAGACGCAAGAAGATCGTTACATCCGTGAACTCGGTGAAGTGGATGCCTATCGGATCGACGGTGACCGGTTGTCGTTGATGAGCGATGGAAAAACGATCATGGTGCTGCAGGCACAGGCATTGTCTGACGCTCAATAAAACAAACCGATTATGAATGAAAAATTGCGGTCGGAGTTTGAAGCTGTGCTCGGAGAGCCGATCGTAGGCATGCTGCCGACCTCGGGAAGGGTGCAAACCCGATCGGGGCGGCAGCTCTTTTTGAAGAGAGGGGCCACGTCGAAAGCCTACCGTTGTGAGGCGGTTGGATTGGCTGAAATCGCTTCTGCCGGAGAGGTGGCAACCCCTAAAGTTATAGCGGTGGGAAAAAACTATATTCTGACCGAATATGTCTCCCAGCAGTATCGCGGCGACAGAGCCTTTTTCGAGGACTTCGGACGACGGTTGGCCCGTCTGCATCGACATACGGCCGAGCGGTTCGGCTTCCGTGAAGACAATTTTATCGGACTTACGCCACAGATAAACACACCGGAAGGTGCTGGATGTAAAGATTGGACCCTGTTTTATCTCAATAAAAGATTGCGGTACCAGTTTCGGCTGGCCGAGCAAAACGGATACGTGTCGACGCGTTTGGCTGCAGAATTTTCCCGTTTTGAGGCTGTCGCTGCTAAATTGTTAAATGAGGCAAAGGAGGATCCTTCGCTGATACACGGGGATTTGTGGTCCGGGAATTTTCTTTGTGGGGCAGGTGGAGAAGTCGTGCTGATCGACCCGGCTGTCTACTACGGACATCGGGAGGCCGAGTTGGCCATGACACACCTCTTCGGCGGTTTCCCTCAGTCGTTCTATGATGCCTACATGCGGGAGTATCCGTTGCAAGCCGGATGGCAACGACGGGAAAACCTGTACCGGCTCTATCACCTCATGAACCATTTGAACCTCTTTGGCCGCAGCTATCTGGCCGAGGTCGAGTACATCATTTCGGAATACGCCTTGGTGTGAGCCTAACCATTGGTCGGAGCCTTAGAATCGGGTGACCTTCATCTCCTTGCGGTCGGTGTAGTTGGGGAATTGGAAACGCGGCATGGCCAACGCCATTCCGGCATGGATATACCGACCGTCGAGACCCAACGAGCGTGCGAGCCGGTTCCGTTTATCCAACTGTACGGCGGCGCAGACGTATCCGGTATAGAATTGGGTAACTCCCAGCGTCTCGGCCATCAACGATGCATTCTGGTAGGCCAGATTGGAATCCTGCGAGCCGAAGCGGCTCTTGATTGGGGTGTGAATCAGTATTACGGCAGGGGCGTTCCGCAGAATCAAATCCTTGCCGGCCGCATCGGCGTGAATCAACTGTTCGAGATAGGGAATGACAGATTTGTAGAGCTCTGGACGAAAAGGCTTCACCAAGGGCTTTAGCAGGGGGAATTTGAGCATGCGGATGGTCGAAGCGTAGGTCTTGAGCGTAAAGTTGCGGATCAGTTGCAGATGTTCGGGATCGGTGACCACCGTGAACTCTACCTCTTGCAGATTGGTTGCCGTAGGAGCGTAGTGGGCTGCTTCGAGAATTTGTTGCAGATACTCCTCGGGGACCGGTTTGTTTGTATAAAAGGCCCGGTTCGACCGTCGGATACGGCACAGTTGCAGAAACTGTTCGGGCGTCGGAAGGGCTTTTCGGTCTGCCGGATGAACAGTGCCGTCCGGAAAATCGGCATGGATAATCGAGTGGGTGGGGCACACGGCCACACAGTGACCGCATGCGATGCAGCGGTTGTTGTGGACTTCGATCGGCGATCCGGGCTTTTCTTGGGCGAATATCTTCGTGGGGCAAACCATGACGCACCGTCCACAGCGGATGCATCGTTCGTGGTCTATATGCAACGGCACATTCATACGCGTTCTATTACTTTTTTACATAAAACTTCCATGCACAGGCGCAGGAGGGATCGATAATGTCCGGGAAACAGCTGACGGCCTCACACTCCAACCGATCGTCGATCACCCGGGCAAAGTAGGTGTATTCGTTCACTCCTACGGATTTGCACGGATGGAAGGGCATGCCTTTGCGCTTGCGAGCCGACTGTACCCGACAATCAACGACACGGAACAGAAGGGTATCGCCCTCCCTGCGCGTTTCAGTCACGCGGTTGGCAAATGCGGCAAACCGAAATTGAAGTGCCTGCTCCAGACCCTCCAATCCGGCGTGTTCCGGAAGGTCGAGCAGCTGTTTGATGCGTCGCGCTTCAGTCTCCGTGAAGTGTCGCCACACGTTTCGGTCGTGTTCCATCGCTTGCTCCATACCCTGACCCTGCTCGACAGACTGAAACCACATGCCGTCCAAGGCCAGCAGGTTACGGGCATATATCCGGACCAACTCCTCGAGCTGTTCTCTCGACAGATCCTCCAATCCTTTAAATCTTATACGCTGTATCATACGCAAATATTATGCAAAGATCTCCAAAATTAATCGATCCCCGCGAAAGATGCAATAGGGGGGCGGTTTGGTGCGATGTCTAATTTTTACTATATTTATCCGCTCATACGAAAACCAATAACAAACTATAACTTTAATATGAGAATCTTGCTGCTCTTGAGCCTGTCTGTTTTTTTGTCGATCGGCATTAACGGTACATGGGCCCGCCCCCAGACACATGCCGATGTGCGGATGCACGAAGGCGTTCCTGCCCTGTACATAAACGATACGCTCTATCCTCCGTTTGCCTATATGTCCTATTTGGGAGAGGTTCCCTATTATCGGTCGATGGCCGAGTCGGGGATTCATCTCTACTGTTTCCCGGCCTATCTGGGCGATCAGGGAATCAATTGTGAGTCGGGGATTGGTCTATTCCGTGAACCGATATGGAAGGATTACAACCGGTTCGATTTTTCGAGCATGCAGCAAGATCTGGAGAAAATCGTCTCGGTGGATCCCCAAGCGCGAATCATTATGCGTATCTACCTCGATCCACCAAAATGGTGGGTGGAAAAGAATCCCGAAGATGCCTGTCTCATGCCCGACGGCACCCATTTCCGTCAGTGTTTTGCCTCCGAGAAGTGGAAAAAAGATACGGGGAAGGCTCTTTTGAAGTGTGTCAAGTGGTTGCAGAACTCCTCCTATGCCGAACATATCGTTGGGATTCATGTTGCGGCCGGCGGAACAGAAGAGTGGTATTATCATCTACCCCAGCGGAATGATCGAAACCCGATTCTGGTCACAGCTTTTCGGTCGTGGCTCAAAGATAAATATGCCGGACAGGTATCCGCATTGCAACGCGCGTGGCGTGACAGCCTCGTTACGTTCGAAACGGCCACGATGGTGGATATGAATCGTGCACCCGAAAACCGGTGGCTGAAACCTGCAGAAGCGCGGCAGACGTTCGATACCTATCAGTTCCACTCGGAAGTCATGGTTGACGACATCATCTATTTCTGCCAGTTGGTGAAGAAAGCGACATCGGATCGGTGGTTGACAGGGGTCTTTTACGGTTACCACAACAACATCGTGGATCCGCGAATGGGACACTGCGCATGTGCCAAACTGCTCGAATGTGAATATGTAGATTACATGTCCAGTCCCAACAGGTATCTGCGTGTAGCCGGAGAGGACTGGCCCCCGATGGTGGCCGTTCAATCCATCATGCATCATGGAAAGCTGTGGTTGGCCGAAAACGACACACGGACTTGTCTTACAACCCTGTTAAAGGATAAGGCTCCGGAAATTACTCCTCCCGGACAGTATGAGGCCGAAGTTTGGCATGGGCCCAAAGATATGGAAACCTCGGTTTCGCTGATGTGGAAAAATGCAGGAAGAATGCTGGCTCAAGGATATGGCGGATGGTGGTTCGATATGTGGGGCGGCTGGTATGACGACCCCCGTCTGTTGGAGGTGATCCGCCAAACGAAAGATTTTTATGCGAAATACGGCTCCGTCGAATCTAAGGCCATGGGTGCGGAAGTCTGCGTTGTGGTCGACGAACAGTATTGTTTTATGGATGCTTCGTACGGGGCCCAGATCGGCTACATGCTTTTGAATATATTTGCTATGGCCAAAACGGGAGCCCCCTACGATCACTACCTTCGGACGGATCTCTTCTCTTTGGATATGGAAAAGTATAAAACGGTGTGGCTGATGGGAGTTCAGGAGCTTACAGACCGTGAGAAGGATCTGATACATTCACTTTTGGAGAAAGGCGTCTCCGTTATGTGGACAGGACCGGAAGGAACCCACTTATATTCGGAGAATAGTGATATTTTTGAAAAAGATGTTCTCAATTATTCGGAGGACCAGTTGAGATCGATTTTCGAAAAGGCGGGGGTCCATATATATGATCAAGGGGGAGATGTATTCTATGTCGGAAGAGATTGGTTGTGCATCCATACGCTCCAAGCTGGCGAGAAGCACATCGATCTGCCTTTTGAGGCTCGGGTTATTGATCCTGTGAACGAAGAGATCTTGTATCGTTCGACGCGGACGATAGACTTCGACATGGAAGCCAATTCGACGCTCATTTTCCGGGTCGAACCGTTGTAATGTTTTGCCGAAAATATATGTATACTTGTTTAATTGAGGATTTGTATGTACCCGACGTAATAATAGGGGCGTTTTGCATTACTTCTAAATCATAAGGAACAAGTGTCTCTATTCTTTTTGGGGGGGAGGAAAGATATGTTTTTTGGTATACTGAAAAGTGAAAGTCGCCCATATATCTCATATTCAGTATTATAACACACCCGTTATCGTCTGGTTTTATGTGCCTTTTGGTTTGCAAGCTATCAAAATATCGGTAAAATAAAAATACATACAACGTTTTTCGTCGAAGATTGGAAAAAAGATTCTGTACAATGATCTGGCATATTTAACATTCCGGACAAAAATATCACATCCGTCTGGAGACTGAATTTCGAACATAATTATCTGGCAATTCATCAGTCCGAAGACTTTACTTTTTTTTTGAAAATTGTCATTTTCACCCTTTCCAGATAGTTCCTGCGCTATCCGGATACCTTTAAAATAAAAATGACAATACGCTGACAAAGAACCGTATATTCTTTATAGATACCGGAATGTTGTAGGGTATCATGTGCGCGTACCCGGCCGAAAAAATATCGTTCTTTCCCCGGATAAGGATGATGCCGTATCAACATTTTATGTCAGTAGATAATACTGACAATATACGGTCATGGCACGAATGTCAAATGGTCTTGTTCTGGGGTTATACGTTAGACAGTAGGTCTTGCATATTTTGTTTTTAGCAAATTTTACCCCTATACAGGTCAAGGTGGATGTATTCTTTTTTTGTTTCAATACATCCCAGCCAATAAAAGACACGCATTTTATTTGAAAGTGTTTTTTGTCTGCAACACAAAATATTAGTACCAATGCCATTGCGGATTTTGATTCAATCCTCGTTTTTTTAACCCAGAGGAACCGGACCACCGTGTAACAGCGTAAAAAAAGACATAAAAAAGAGAGAGTTGCATTGCTGTAACTCTCTCTTTCAGTGGTGCCACCACGAATCGAACGAGGGACACAAGGATTTTCAGTAATAAATTAATATGCAACAAAATTGTTGTATATCAATTAGATACTTAAATCCAACCTCTTATGGTTAATACATGGGAGAAAACAGAGAGTGTTTTCAGATTAATACTAAAATTATTTATTACATTATATGGAAATGCTTATGGAGTACTAAGTTATTTATTTCTTCTTCATAACTATTTTTGATTAAAGATGCTTGTTTATTATTATAGGCACATTTAAATTCTTGTCAAGAAGAAATGTAAAACCAACTTCTTTCATATGGATAAATATCTGATTTATTCCGAATCATTAATGCTGATAATTAGTTTATCAAAATTGATTATCCATTTGTTTTGTATTAAAAAGTAGGTACTTAGTATACCATGAATTTGCACCCCTGTTTCTTCTTGTATCTGTGCAACTGCATTTGTAGCATCCAAAACTGTGAAAGTTGAAGTGTAATCAATCCCTTCAAAAGAGAATGTTGCTTCAATGGTTGGACATTCTTTATAGTTTCCCTCTATGCCCATTGTGCTTTGGTATTCATCAAGCACCCTAAATTCATTCCTGAAATGTTCAAATACATAAGTAAAAAGAACATTGTGTGTGGCTCCTGTATCAATAAGAAAACACAAGTTCTTTAGTTTGCCTGATGTTACTATCAGTGGTAAGCCTGTCTTTTGCAAGCCTAAAGTTAGAGGAAATTCTAATTTATTGCTCATAAATTAAAAGCCATTGGAATAGAAAAATATATGATAATTATACGGAGATTTCTGTATTTCAACATATAAGCTGTTAAAATAGTAAGTCCGTTTCATGTATTTGTCTTCTGGAGTGAAATCACCTGTAACATTTTGAGGATTGCATTCTAATAGCAAACTGTCAAATCGCAGAAATTCATCATAGTCAAAAGATTTATTGTATCCCTGCCATATCACAGAATCATTGCGAACATATATGTCATTTGTAAAAGTATAATATTCACCATTTTCGTCTTTGACTAACCTTGAATACATTTCAACATTGCTATCTCTTGAATGTCCTTTTTTAAAATGCGATTTATATTTATATTCAGACCATTTTTGATTGACTATAGTTCCCAATTTTGTCTCTATTTCAAACGTATTTTTATTTTTAGATGGTGTGCAAGATAACAATATTAATGCGCTCATTATTAAAATGAATACTTTTCTTTTCATGTCTGTTTTTTATTAATCAATATTCCAATAATTACTTTCATCACCTTCAAAAGCATCAAGTCTTTGGTCTTCCCAATCCTCATTCTCTCTCCAAAGTGAATCTTTTATGTGATTATCATCTGTATATAGTTTTTCATTCTTTGGGTTTTTAATAACAGATTTATCATGTAGGGGTAGCTCTTCCAGCTCAAAATCAGGCATAAATTCAAAATTAATAGGCAAATTGACTTTGGACATCGGGTCAATAATATAACCAATCATTTTTCCTTTATATTTTCCTCTCACTTTTACAGCATCATTATTTCCCCATGTTTTAAAGATTTCAAGTGGAGCGATATATTCGAGATTAGGATAAATTGCGATTTCCCCAAATGCGTCAATTATACCCCAATGGATATTATCTTTCAATTTAACTCGTGCGTAATTGTTTGTAAATTGAGGGTCACACCAAATATATTTCCCAAATGGAACTATTTGTCTATTCAATATATCAATGTAAGCATATTGATATTGACGATTCCTAACCAATGATAGTCCGCAGCAGAATGGCTGCATTTCAATGTACTGAGGTGGGATAATAACTATTCCATTTTGATTCCTTGCCCCGAACAATCCATTCTCTTGAAAAATTTCCATTTGATGCTCTTTTTGCGGCATACCACAAAAAGAAAGGTGCAAGCCCAACCTTGATTGTCATTCTGAAGGTATCGCCAAACACCCATATCCATACAAACAAGGAAAGCTCACACCTTATGGCATGAGCATTCACTTACTTACATTTGATGGATATATTCCTCTAAATTGGCGATTTTTCAGAATTCATCAAGTAAGAAGCAAACACTTCTTTTTCCAATATGTCTTGTTAAACTTCTATTTCATTCTCTATTCTTTCGTTTATTTCGTTGCAAAAATACTATTTTCTTGCGACAAATAACCGATAGACTGGCATTTTATAGAAATTACATCCATATTAGAAAGCTTGCGGTGTGAGCTGGCTTTCCTTGTCTTGAAGAGGAGAAATTATCCCTCCAATCCTTGTGCAAAAATATATTCTAAGAGTCTTTTATTGCCATGTTTGATATGATTTAAAGCATTATTTTTTGTTTTCATTCTCATCGGAGCAAAATATACATAACAAAATTACTCCAAATGCCAAATTGCCAATGGCATACAGAACTGTTTCCATAAAATGTGCTACTGAATGAACCATGAATATTCACACTCCCCATGCAATGCTTTGTTCAGTCCATCTGCAAGCTGGGTGGCATTCAATGACCTGTCAAGAAAGTTGTCAATATAGCTGCTCTTGTTGGCTCCTGTAAGGAGATTATACACATTCCACATTGATATTTCATTCCCATACTCAATTACTGAAAAATTATCATCATTGTAGTATGCCTTAGCTACAAGACCTATCTGCGTGTCAGTCATTAGCATTTGGGGAAGCCTTTTCTTCTGCTCATTGGGCAGGTATTGATATAGCCTGCTCTTGCCCAAAAATTGTGCGAATTGCTGTTCTGTCATATAGCTGTCCTTGAAGGCTCCCATATAATAAAGGTGTTTGGCTGTATTGTAATCTTGAAAAAGCTGAATGGCTGCATTCAACAACCCATGTACATCCATCACCTTTAATTCAGACTTGAAACCATCTGTAGAAACACACATATTGCAGCATACCATATTCTTGAAACCTATGAAGATTTTGAACTTCTCCATGCCTTTCCTGCTGTAAAGATTTTCATGATTATAAGCTCTAACCCCTCCAATAGTAAGGTTCAGCCTGTTCCCATTTATATCTTCATGAATACTTGGTATCTCAAAGCAGAACATCATCCTTTCATAGTAGATGGTCTTATCCTCCTCCAATAAGTCCTTTACTGATTTATGAATAGCTTCAGGAGTTCTTCCTTTGATGATATGGCTTACTCTTATTTCAGGCAGTTCAATGTTTTCACTTGGAAATACTCTGTTGGCTGCTTCCCACACAGTTTCTATGAAGTTAGGGTGGGAAATGGTGATTTCATTATCCTTACTGAAAACAGGCACAATGCAATCATCTTTTAGGTGTTCAATGGTCACATCCTTTGTATTGGCTTCAATAAAAGGAAGTTTTTTTACTTCTCTTCTTGACAAGATTGGTTCTGCATCAGCAATATCATATTGTGATATTTTTAATGTCCTGTTTATCCTGCTTGGATAAATGATGTTAGCCCTGACAGGCTGTAACTGCATTGCTTCCATATCTTATGAAATTTGGATTATAGTTAATACTCGGTTTGTTCTGTTGTTCTTGCAGTTGTATTTTCTTCTGCATGAAATCAGAGGTCAGTTGTTGATACCATTCGGGATATTTATGATATACTGCTGTCAATTCTTCAATATTTTTGGCATTGTTGATTTGTTGTTTTATCTGCTCTACATTCACACCATCATTGCACCAGTCAAGTATTATTTGCCCTGTTGTTGGTGTAATAACAAAGTCAGGCTTCCTTATAAAAAGATTTGTCCTGTCCTTGCTTGCAATGGCTTGGTGCTTCATGTTAATGTCAAAAACTATGGTAAACTCATAATCTATTCCATCTCTCATTACAGCTTTTAGACCAACCTTTTCAGGCACAAGTTTGCCATTTTTCTCATTCAGCACATAATCTTGCTTGCATCGCATCGTGCAAATGATATGTTTTTCACTTTGCAATATCTTCTGCATAAAAGCATTGATTCTTGGAGTGACTTTCTGCCAATTAGTGAAGCTATTCCCTTGTAGTCCTGCATGATATTCCAATAGATTGTCCCAGCATTGGGATATTGAATCTATGATAATCACCTCCATTCCTGCTGTTTCACATATCCTTATGGCTTCCATGTAGGTCTCAGGAGTAAAGTTGTCTTGAAGGGAAAGAACATTGTAAGTGCCTAAGTGGGCATACAAATCAGCACTTCCATTTTCACTGTCAATGATGGCTATTTTACTCCAATCATTGCACAACCCATAGGCTAAAAGGAGGGCTGAATATGTTTTGCCACTTCCTGCACAGCCCTGTAGAGCAAGTTTAATCTTGGCTTGCTTCTTTGATGAAACTCTTAACTGCATCATAAAAAACTATTAATGGTTTTATAATCAGAAAAATAAAAAAGACAATCAGAAACTAATCCAACTGCCCATGTAAGATATGCAACTTGTATATCACAAAGTTGCCAATGTAGGTGCTCCACTATCCCCTTGCTGGTGAAGCATATAGAACATATCCCCTGTTTTAGGAGAACATACTTGTGAAATGACTGGATTTGTAATGTCTCCTTTGAGAAATCTTTCACTTACAGCCCCTGTTTCACAGCCATACACAAAAAAGCATTTCCCCGTATGAGGATTTTGTTTCACATCAATTCTTTCCACTCCCATTTTTGTCTTGAAGTCTGCAACAGACATAGTTTCAATGAATTTCAAGCTATCCATATTTATGATTTTAATTGTTGTGGGAGGGGACTATCCCCACCCTTAGTGATGGGGAGGGTGCTTGGATGGTGTAATTCATGCTCTTAAAGACAAGAAATCTGCAAAAAAATATTGGAAAATTAAACTTTCAGGTGACAGCCGGCCTATTCTTCAATGTGAAATAAAAGTTATAACAATGTATATAATTAAGGCTCTGTTGTATAAATGCCAAGAATTTGGCTGGGATAGGATAATAAAGTTTTTGTTTGATTTATATGATATACTATCTTTTCTAATTCAGTAAAAATAGCTATACATTATATATTAAGTCTGCCATATCCCCGTATTTTTCATGTGGGAAATAAGGGAATATGGTCAGACAGCAACTTATCTTAATATTAGTAAGTTTATTAGATACTCAGGATTTGGTGCTGTTATCTTATTGATGGGGGATTGAAATTCCATAGGGTTAAGTCCTATTATTCTGAAGCACTTCTTTGTCTTGGCCTGTTTAAAGAAGCATTGCAATAGCGATGAAGCCACATCTTCATCAATGGGATAACCTACAAAATAAGCATTACAAACTTTCTTCATTTTTGTTTTCTTGTCAGTCGGATATACATTTATGCCTGTCCGTCTGCCTGTTGCACCGACTATAGAATGATAACCAAATTCACCCAGCATTAGCATCTTGAACGGATGATTGTCATCTAAAGTCCATAAAGTGAGAGAATTGATAAACCTTTTATATAATCTTTCATCGTCTGAATGATGCTCTATTAGTAAATCTGCTAAATATTCAGTTTGATAGAATGGAGAGAATTTTTTATAGTTCTCATAGAACTTCTTTATTTGCTTTGGGGAATGTCTAATATATTCGTTTAGTTTGGTTTCCTTTAGCTTGGGTATGGTTATGGAATCCAATTCTATTAAGTTTTGTCTCGCAGTCTGTAAATCTTGTTGCAACTTCTCTTCTTTATTCTGTTTGATTATTCCCAAAAACTGTTTTTGCTCTTCTGTAAAGTTATGATATAATGGCATCTCTCTTATATCATGCCCTTGCTCCTTTAGTCTCTGTAACAAAATTTCTTTATTTGCATAGAGAGAGTAATGCAGTTCCCATCTCTCCAACAAAGCATCTATATTGAAATAGGATGGGACTATCTGTTTGTTGCTATTTTCTCTGAGCAAAGTTACGGGATAGTCATTAGCCACTTTTTCGACACTCACATATTTGATTATGTTCTCCATATAGTCCGCAGCATTTATTAGCTCTGGTGCTTCCTCAAGAGTTTCTCTGAATTTACTGATAGCAGATGAAAATAAGTGTGCTTTTTTGTTTAGTTGCTCCTTGTATTGGTCAAGAGTGCCTTGTGTCTCAAATGGATTTGTCTCATATATTATGGTTTCAGACATGGCACCAACTCTGCATCTTCCTGCTATCTGGGTCATTCTTTCTGTTGATAACAAGGTAAAAGGCTGATTGAATGTTGAAACCGATATGATGTGACACGGCTCATTTACATCTACACCTACGAAATAGGCGCAAGTCATAAAAACTATTTGCCTGTCCAAATTGCCATTTTCATCAATTTCTGTATAATAACTTTCAGCCTTTTCTTTGCTCCTTTCTCCGCATAATATGCCAACTTTTGATGAAAGTTGTTCTCCACATTCTTTCAAAAGAAGTTTTATGCACAGCAATATGCCATCCATTGAATTGTAAGCTATTAGGATTTTGTTTCCCGGATTTTGTCGCAGGATTCCTTTTATTGTATCGATGGTGCAGTAATCTATATTGTTTGTATGTCTTAAGGTTATTTGTCTTGAAGGGGTGTGTTTGTAGTCTGTTGTGATAATGGTTTCTTTCAATAATTCGGGATGTGTGAAGTCTCTTAATGTTGCAGATACCGCAGCTCTATTAGTTTGGTCAAATTGAGCATAATAGTCCATCACATTCTCCAATGCAGGTCTATATGTGTTGTCAGTTTGAAGAGTGTCTATTTCATCAATCATAAGAAAGAAATCATTATAATGTTCTTCTCCTATAGCCCTTAATACTTTGGGAAGACTGTCTGCTACAACAAGAAATTTTTTAGGCTTTCCATTATCTGCATTCAAGTAGTTCTTTATGTCTTGATAAGTAATGTCAGAATGGATATCCCCTATCGGGCTTCCCACATACATGCAACTGTCTTCTCCGTCTTTTCCCTTTTTGATTTTATGTTTATTATATGCTAAAGCTTTTGTAGGCAATACAATAATAGAGTTCCTATTTGATTTTAATTCCAATGTTGTGGCTCCAATGCCTGTGATTTTCTTGTTGATGATTCCATAAGGTAAACAATTAAAGAAATCTCCTAACTTGTCCCCATCTTCCAAGGTGCAAAAGCATCCATTGTAATATTTGTTATTAATGAGATTGTCCAAATCAAGAAAGGCATCTTTTTTATCTTGATTAATAACAGCCCCATTAACTTTAACAATACAAGGAGCTTGTAGGTTTTCAGGGTATCCTTCAAGTTCTAAATCAACTTTGTATTGATGAAAGTCTAATCCGACTTTTTCCCATGCTGCTTGTTCTTCTTTAAAATCCATGACTGTGACTAATTTAATGATTTGCAAAAATATAAAAGGGGGAGTAATTTTTGTGCTTATATGCACTTATTCCCCCTTCTTTCGTTACAAATTTTCCATTGCCTTGTCAATTTGGCTGTTTTCAAAGCCATCCAAGTAGATTTGGGTGACCTTTTCTGAACTATGCCCCAATGATTCACTGATAATAGAAGTGGCTACACCTGCTCTCTTTAAGACTGTTGCGTAAGAATGCCTTGCAACATAGGTTGTAAGCTTGATGGGTATATGCAACTCTTCTCCAATGACTCTCAATGTCTTATTTACTTTTGTAATGACCTTATGAAGCCTGTTCAGCCTTTGTTGCTCTGTCTTATGTTTGGTAGACAAGACAGGAAATAAGTATGGCTCATTACTCTTTTCATACTCCTTCAAGACCATATATGCCTTTTGTTGCATAGGCAGGTTGATGAGTTTACCTGTCTTTCTTCTATGATATATAAGCCTATTCTTTATGATGTTATTTTCTGTTAGATAAGCCATGTCCACGAAATTAATGCCACCCATAAAATAAGAGAATGTGAATAGATTGATAGCCAACTTGGTATAATAATCAGTTCCAATTATTGGATAATTTATGATGGACAGCACTTCTTCTTTGCTCAATGCTCTTTTGGCTGTGTCTTGATAGAGTTTTGAGACCTTGAATTTCTTAAATGGATAATTCTCAGGCTTTATTAACTCCATATTCATTGCCAAGTTAAATATCATCCTGATATTTCTAAACCTTATTCCAATGGTGTTTTCAGATTTGCCTTGTCTCCTTAGCCAAGTCTCATATCTCTTTAGCCAGTTGCAATCTATTTCAGAAAATGGGATGTCCAAATGCCTGTTGAACTTGGTCAATGAGTTATAGGTCTGTTGGATGGATAACCTATAGCCTGTTCTTTTCTCCTCTTCAAGACAATGAATGTGTTGCTTGAATAATTCTCCAACTGTAATGGTTTTGCCTGGATTTGACACTTTCTCTACAAGTGTAGTGGCTGAAAACTCCTTGTCCTCTGACTTAAGTTCTACAATCTTGCTCTTTACCTCACTTATCTTGTTGGCTATGAGCTTTTCAAGCATTTCTCTGTCAGGACAGTTGGACTTGGGCTGGTTCTTTTCAAAGTCCCAATACTCTGCTTTGGTAGAAACACCAAGGTTGATGTACCTTGTCTTTCTGTCTTTACATATTCTAATTTTTAGTGGTAATTCTCCTGATTTCAGGGGTTTGTACTTGTAGCAAATTACATCTACTGTAGTCATTGCGGTTAAAACATTGGAGAAAACATTTCCCTGTTTTACCCTGCATTTCATCCATATTAGAACATAAAAAAAGAGAGTCACATTTCTGTAACTCTCTGATTTTCACTGTGGTGCCACCAGGAATCGAACCGGGGACACAAGGATTTTCAGTCCTTTGCTCTACCAACTGAGCTATGGCACCATCTTTCTTTGTTTGACGGTGCAAAGATAAACACAAAAATTAATAAAACAATAGCAAAGTTAAATTTTACTTCTAATCGAAAAGTTTTATCTTTGTCCCATCTACTGACACTAAAGATTATTGGTAATGAAAATAGCTCTTGCCCAGTTGGATTACACTATCGGCGATTTCGAACACAACAAACAAAAAATTGTTGCGTGTATCGAGACGGCAAAAAAACAGGCCGTTCAACTGGTCGTCTTTTCAGAACAGGCCATAAGCGGTGCGCCCGCTTACGATCTGTTGAATAAGGTCTCGTTTCTGAATTTGTGCGAAGAGACTCTCCAAGATATTGCTTCCCATTGCGAAGGGATCTCTGTCTTAATCGGACTCCCCGTGCAGGGCGCCAACAAAACAATCAGCGTCGCTGCCCTTATCGAAAATAAAAAAATCAAACGCTACGTCGGAAAACAAACCATCTTGTCCCGAGATGAAATGTGCTACATCTCCCCCTCAAAAGGTTGTGAGTACATTAAAATCGCCGGAAAAAAGATTGCGGTCGTCGTCGGCGAAGACATCCGAACCGAACAGCAATACGGAGAATATACGGACATCATCGTTAATCTGTGTAACAGCACCTACTCAAGAGGTATCGTAGAAAAACGCTACGACTTCTACCGGCAATTGGCTTTCATGACAGGAAAGCCAATCGTATATGTCAATAATGTAGGCGGACAGACCGATGTGATTTGTGACGGGTCTTCCGCCTTCATCAATAGTCGGGGGGAGGCTATCGCCCTGCTCAAAAGTTTTGAAGAGGATTTTCAGATCGTCGACTGCGATGCCGATAACGAACCGATCAAGTTCCCGAAGCAGAACAAGACCGTTAATGTCTTTAAGGCAATTAAATTGGGATTGAAAGATTACTTCTCCAAAAACGGTTTCGAAAAAGCCTGTTTGGGGTTGTCGGGCGGAATCGATTCGGCTGTCGTTTTATCCATGGCCGTAGAGGCACTGGGTCCGCAGAATGTGCGTGTGCTGTTGATGCCTTCGCAATTCTCTTCGGATCACTCCGTGGAAGATGCGCGTAAGCTGGCCGAAAACCTCGGCGTGGAGTACCAAATCGTTCCGATCAACGAAACGTTTGCCGCTTTGACAACGACACTCGGACCCGTATTTGGAGAACTTCCGTTCAACGTGGCGGAGGAGAATATGCAATCCCGCATACGGGGCATGATGATGATGGCCATCTCCAATAAATTCGGGAACGTACTGTTGTCGACGGCCAACAAAAGCGAGATCGCTACCGGCTACGGCACCTTGTACGGCGATATGGTCGGTGCACTGAGCATCATAGGAGATCTGTACAAAAGCGAAGTATATGATTTGGCTCGATACATCAATCGGGACAAGGAGATCATTCCGATCAATACGATCATGAAAGCTCCCTCGGCCGAGCTTCGGTTGGAACAGAAAGATTCCGACTCATTGCCTCCGTACGACATTCTGGACGCCATCTTGTATCGGATGATCGAGGAGGGACAGAGTCGAGAGGAGATCATCAATGCCGGTTTCGACGAAGAGGAGGTGTATCGGGTGTACAATATGGTGCTGACCAGTGAATTTAAACGATATCAATATTGTCCGACGCTCCGTTTGTCAACGTGTACGTTGGGCATCAATCGACATCTGCCTTTGACCAACAAGTACGGATATTAGATCCATCCGTGCGGAGGCGATCGAGACAGAAACAAGACGACAAAGCGATGGTTCGAAAGAAGAGATGAACTTTGTCGGCGACAAAAGTGAAGAAGGATTAATGCGGTGAAAGGAGAAGTCATTACACATCGGGCTAAAGTTATTCAAGTTGCGGATAATTATGTCGACGTCGTCGTTCTGTCGGAGAGTGCGTGTGCCTCGTGTCACGCCAAGGGGTACTGCGGCGCTGCCGAAAGCCGGGAAAAACGTATGGTCATAGAGACACCGTTGGCCTCGTATTTTTCAGAAGGAGAGGAGGTCGAGGTGTACACCGAAACAGTCATGGGGATCAAGGCGGTATGGATCGCGTATATTCTTCCCTTTTTATTGGTGCTATTTCTTTTGCTTGTATTGTTGCAAGCAGGGTGTGGAGAGTTGATTTCCGGAGTGAGCGCCCTGTCTGTACTGGTGGTATATTATGTCATCTTGTACGTGGCTCGTAGCCGGCTGTCGCACGAGTTTGTTTTCAATGTCAGAAAATTAAATCAACAAAAACTTTAGGTTAGTGTTATATTTCATTTAGTATGAATATGATTGCTGTTTTAGCATTGTGTGTAATCGGGATTGTGGCCGCTGTGTTGCTGTTTGTGGTTGCACAAAAATTCAGAGTCGAGGAAGATCCGCGCATCGATGAGGTGGAAAAGATGCTTCCGGGTGCGAATTGTGGCGGATGCGGCTTCCCGGGGTGTCGCGGCTTGGCCGATCAGTTAGTCAAGAGCGACGATATCTCATCGCTCTATTGCTCGGTCGGCGGAAGCGACGTAATGAAAAAAATAGCAGACTATCTGGGAAAGACAGCCGCCGAAAAGGAGCCGATGATCGCGGTGATCCGTTGCAATGGCTCGTGCGACAAGCGTCCGCATGTGAATATATACAACGGAGCCCCCTCCTGCAAAGTCGAAGCTGCCCTCTACGGCGGTGAGACCGGATGTTCGTACGGCTGTTTGGGTAACGGCGATTGTGTTGCGGCGTGCCAATTCGGAGCGATCGCCATCAATCCGGAAACCCAGCTCCCCGAAGTGGACGAAGAGAAGTGCACGGCCTGTGGAGCTTGTGTTGCAGCCTGCCCCAAGGGGATCATCGAACTCCGGAAGAAAGGGGTGAAAGGACGCCGCATCTATGTCGGCTGTATGAATCAGGACAAGGGAGCCATCGCCCGAAAAGTTTGTCAGGTTGCTTGTATCGGATGTGGCAAGTGTGCCAAAAACTGTTCGTTCGAAGCCATTACCCTCCAAAACAATCTGACCTATATCGATGCCGAAAAGTGTCGTCTGTGTCGCAAATGTGTCACGGAGTGCCCGACCGGCAGTATTCGTGAAGTGAATTTTCCTCTGCGCAAACCAGCCGAAGTGGCATCTCAAGTCGGTGCGTAACCAGTCCGTGCAGCCCGATTAATATTTGAAGATTTGTCGAAATCGATATTTATGAAAAGTTTTAGCTTGGGCGGCATCCATCCGCCTGAATATAAAATCAGTAGAACGGAGGCGATCCAAGACATGCCGCTTCCGGAGAGCGTCGTCCTGCCGCTCGGACAGCACATCGGGGCTCCGGCCACTCCCTGTGTCAAAAAAGGAGATCGAGTATTGGTCGGACAGGTGATCGGTACGCCTAATGGATTCGTCTCGGCATACATTCACTCGTCGGTTTCGGGTACCGTGACAGCCGTGGACGGCCAGCCCGACATCGGAGGGACTCGCCGACCATCGGTCACGATCAAGGTCGAAGGAGACGAATGGCTCGACACGATTGACCGAAGCGATACGCTGATCAAGAATTGCGCTTTGTCGCGCGAGGAGATCCTCAAAAAGATTACGGAGGCAGGTATCGTCGGGTTGGGAGGTGCTACTTTCCCGACACATGTCAAGCTGACAATCCCTCAGGGAAAACATGCAGACACCTTGATTATAAACGGTGTAGAGTGTGAGCCATTTCTGACTGCCGACCACCGACTGATGTTGGAAAAAGGCAAGGAAATTCTGGTCGGGATCGAGCTGCTGTGTAAAGTGCTCCAAGTAGACAAAGCCCTCATAGGTATTGAGAGCAACAAGCCCGATGCTATTGCGCATCTGCAGGAGCTGACGGAAAACAATCCGGGAATTGGGGTTGTACCGTTGCGTGTGCGCTACCCGCAAGGGAGTGAAAAACAGCTGATCGAAGCCCTGACCGGAAGGAAAGTTCCTTCCGGGAAACTTCCGTTGGACGTCAGTGTCGTCGTCCAGAATGTAGGAACAGCCTTTGCGGTCTATGAGGCCGTGCAGAAAAACAAACCCTTGTTCGAGCGTATTGTTACAGTTGCCGGCCGTTCGTTGGCCCACCCCTCAAATCTTCGTGTCAGAATAGGAACGTCTATCTCCTCATTGATAGATTGTTGTGGCGGCCTACCTGAAGATGTGGGTAAAGTGATATGCGGGGGCCCGATGATGGGGCGGGCGATAGCCAATGTCGATGCCCCGGTCACAAAAGGGACATCGGGAATTGTTATGATTCGCGAAAAAGGTGCGGTCCGCAGGCAACCCCAGAGCTGTATCAAATGCGCCAAGTGCGTCAGCGTCTGCTGCATGGGACTCGAACCCTATCTGATCAGCAAACTGGCCCGCTTGGAACGCTTCGACGACCTCGAGCCGTTACACGTCACCGATTGTGCAGAGTGCGGATCGTGCTCCTACATCTGTCCGGCCAACCTGCCTCTATTGGATTACATCCGGGTGGGGAAAGCTGAAGTATTGCGTCGTATAAAAATGAATAAAGCTCAACAAAACAAATAAATACGAATACAGACCCATGAAAAATGGAAAATTGATCGTTTCACCCTCTCCGCATATCCACGGTCCGTTTTCGACCAAGCGACTGATGAGCGATGTGCTGATCGCTCTGATTCCGGCGTTTATAGTATCGGTCATCGTCTACGGAGTCAACGCCTTGATCGTAACAGCAGTTTCTGTTGCCGGTTGCGTGCTGTTTGAATACCTGATCCAGAAATATCTGTTGAAAGGTGCTCCGACGATCGGTAACCTTTCGGCCATTGTCACGGGTGTGCTGCTGGGATTCAATCTGCCGAGCACACTCCCCATTTGGATGATTCTGCTCGGGGCATTGGTTGCTATCGGAGTGGGAAAGATGTCGTTCGGAGGATTGGGTTGCAACCCTTTCAATCCGGCCTTGGTAGGACGTGTATTCTTGCTCATTTCGTTTCCGGTGCAGATGACCGGCTTCGCTACGCCGCCTCAGGTCGATTCGCTTTCGGGCGCTTCGATGCCCGCTGAAGTCAGTGCAGATATGGCCACCGATGCGATCACCGGACCGACACTGCTCGGGTATGTCAAGGAGTCGCTCGCCAACGGTATGACGACTGCCGACCTTGCAGACAAATTCTCCTACAACGACATGTTGCTCGGATTCAAAGCGGGTTCGCTCGGCGAAATCGCTGCCATAGCCCTGCTACTCGGATTTCTCTACATGTTGTGCCGCAAGGTAATCACGTGGCATATTCCGGTTGCCGTATTGGGATCCATGTTCCTCTTTGGCGGCATCACGTGGCTGATCGACCCCATGCACTACATGAACCCCGTTTTCCATCTGTTGACCGGAGGTGCCATTCTCGGTGCGGTGTTTATGGCTACGGACTACGTAACCTCACCGATGTCGCGTAAGGGCATGATCGTTTATGGTGTAGGAATCGGTGTCATCACGATGCTGATCCGCCTGTGGGGTTCCTATCCGGAGGGCATGTCATTCGCCATTCTGATTATGAATGCAGTGGTTCCGTTGATCAACAAATACATGAAACCGAAACGTTTCGGGGTTAGCCCCGCTTAAATTCGCTGAACGCTATGAAAAGTTCATTGAAAAATATGGTTATTGTACTTTTTGTGGTAACGTTCGTAGCCTCGCTCTCGGTAACGGCGGTGTACGAAGTCACCAAAGAGCCGATAGCCCTGAGTAAAGAGAAGAAAATAAGGGATGCGATCGCTGCGGTGGTTCCGGAGTTCGACAACAACCCCTCGGAGACCAAAGTCGTCCAACAGGACGGCGACAAAGAGATCGTCATCTACACCGCAAAAAAAGGAGACGAGGTGAGCGGCTATGCGATCGAGACCTATACGAAAAAGGGATTCGGCGGAGAGATCAGCCTGATGGTTGGTTTTTTGAGCGACGGAACGATCTATCGGGTCGAGACGCTTTCCCACAACGAGACGCCCGGATTAGGCAACAAAATCGAGCGGAGCAAATCCGACTTTTCGGTACAGTTCGAGGGTAAGAATCCCGAAGATTTCAAGCTTTCGGTCAAGAAAGACGGAGGTGACGTGGATGCCATAACGGCCTCGACCATCTCGTCCCGTGCATTCTGTGATGCCGTCGAGCGAGCTTACGAAGTGTATAAAACGATTTCTAAAAACGACAGCCATGAATAGACTCCGATTATTGACCAAAGGGATCGTCAAGGAGAATCCGACATTCGTCCTGATGCTCGGGATGTGTCCCACGTTGGGAACTACTACATCGGCCATGAACGGGTTGGGTATGGGTGTGGCCACCCTGTTTGTACTGACCCTGTCGAACATGGCCATATCGTTGATCAAGAACCTGATTCCGGACAAGATCCGCATACCTTCGTTCATCGTCGTGATCGCAGCGTTCGTAACGATCGTACAACTCTGCATGGAGGCCTACACCCCCGGATTGTACAATACGCTCGGAGTGTTTATCCCGTTGATTGTTGTCAACTGCATCATTCTGGGGCGTGCCGAAGCCTTTGCCTCGAAGAACAACGTTCTGGACTCCGCCTTGGACGGACTGGGTATCGGGTTAGGATTTACGCTTTCGCTGACCGTATTGGGTGCGGTTCGTGAGCTGCTCGGCAGCGGTTCGATCTTCGGGATGAAGCTGCCTTTTGTCGAAGGCGACGGAATCCTGCTGTTCGTTCTGGCCCCGGGCGCATTCATCGCTCTGGCCTACCTGATGGTTATTTTCAATAAGATAACGGCTAAAACAAAACAATAATGGAATACTTGATCATCGTCATAAGCGCCATCTTCGTCAACAACGTCGTATTGTCGCAATTTTTGGGTATATGCCCGTTCTTGGGTGTCTCCAACAGGGTAAACACCTCATTGGGCATGGGAGCCGCCGTGACGTTCGTCATGACCATTTCGTCGATCGTCACCTACCTGCTCCAACACTTCGTACTGGGCAGTATCGAATACATGCAGACCATTGTCTTCATTCTCGTAATCGCCGCACTTGTCCAGATGGTCGAGATCATTCTGAAAAAGGTCAGCCCTTCACTGTATCAGGCCTTGGGAATCTTCCTGCCGCTGATCACGACCAACTGCGCCGTATTGGGAATCGCTATTCTGGCGGTACAGAAGGAGTACAACCTCGGACAATCGGTCGTATTTTCAGCCGCTACGGCTATCGGATTCTCTTTGGCCCTTGTTCTGTTCGCCGGTTTGCGGGAACGGCTTGAGCTGGAGAACATTCCGCGTGCCATGAAAGGTATGCCAATTGCCCTGCTCACTGCCGGAATTCTGGCTATGGCGTTTATGGGCTTTTCGGGCTTGGTTCAGCAATAGACTCGGGTCAACGCGATAACCGATTACGGGAAGCGGAGGTTTTTTACCTCTGTTTCCCGTAATTTTTTTCTAAAAATCCGTTATCTTTGATAGAGATATACAAGAATGTCGGTTCGCTTTTTGATCATATTTGCCTTATTGTGCCTGTTGTCCGTAGATGTGTACGGACAACAGGAAGCGGACGTCTCAACAAAAACCGATTCTACTACCCATACGACCCGTCGCAGATTGGCCCGACTGTTGAGAGAGACCCTGACGGTGCGGCCGCGAGACCGAGCCGCCGAGCAGATCGCCGCCCAGAAAGACCGAGAGTATTTCGAACAATATGCCGGCCGGACGATCAACAGCATCCGGATAGTCCGTCAGAATGTTTTCGACTCGACCACCCGGATCTGGGGCGAAAAAAAGGTCAATGCCCTGCATCGAACCTCACAGGAACGGACCATCCGCCGAGATATTTTTATTCACCCCGGAGACACATTGGATCCACTGTTAGTTATGAACAACCGGCAATTGATCCGTTCTCGAGACTATATCTCCCAAGCGGATGTGGAGGTTGTCCCTCTTGCCGAGGATACGATGACGGTGGATCTGATAATTTATACCCGAGACCGGTGGTCGATCGGCGTCGACCTTCACGCGGAGAGCAACGCCGACACCTATTTCGAACTCTACGACGACAATCTGCTCGGGTGGGGAAACAGTCTCAACATCAAGACCTACTTTAACTGGCGGACATGGGCATACGGCGGCAATCTGTTCGAGTTTTCGACCCCCAACCTTTGGGGTAGTTTCTTTGCAGGCCGAATTATTGCCGGGAAAGGGTTCGACGAATCAGACTTCGGCGCGGAGGTGAAAAAAGAGTTTATCCGCCCGACGGACTATATGGTCGGAGCCTACGGCTACTACCGGAAAGAGCCGATCGACAAGTACACCGATGAGCGTGATTTTACCACAACCTACACGAAATTGGGAGTATGGGGCGGCAAATCATTCTACCTCCCCAATATGCGCAACAGCGTGTTTTTCACGGGACACTACAACATGATCTGCTACGACGATCGGCCGTATGTAGACATCGAAACCAACCCCTATTTCCATGACGAACATTCACTGCTTTTCAGCGTGGGACTCTATCGGGAGCAGTTCCGCACATCGTCGCTTATCTATGGCTACGGAGTGGATGAGGATATTGCCTATGGTTATCAGTTTGCCCTGTACGGAGGTCGGACGTGGGGCGAATTCCGGAATCGCTGGTACACGGGAGGCATGTTCCATGCCGGTCACTTCACCTCCATCGGATATCTGCGTTGGGGCGTCGGACTCGGAAGTTACATCAATCCCGACGGCCGCTTCTATCGCACCACACTGATTTCGGATCTGAACTGGTTTTCCAACCTGCTCGGAGAGGGGCGCTATCGGGTGCGACAGTTCGTCGACTTGAACTTTACCCGTGGCTGGAACCGACTGAAAGGATACTATGAATACATCGGCTTCGATGACAAAGCCGAAATCCGGGGGCTCCGTGAGGTGGTGTACGGCACCAACCGGATGGTACTGAACAGCGAAACGGTGTGCTTTACTCCGTGGAATTTCAAAGGGTTCCGCTTTGCACTATACGGTTTTGCCGACATGGGGCTGTTGGGCTACGACGGCAATCTGTTCAATAACGGATTTTATTCGACGTTCGGGGTGGGGGTGCGGATCAAAAACGAGCACTTGATCTTCCGGACGATCAACATCCGGTTGGGAATCGCCTTGGGGAGAAACGGATGGCTCAGCATGCAATATTTCAATATTTCGACCGAAGACAAGCGCCAACCCCTGCGTTTCATTCCGGAGAAGGCCACGGCTATCGACTACAACGCCGATCGGGACTACGGAACATGGAATTGATGCAAAGGTTCCCAATCTCGAATACAAGACGAAAACAGTCAGAGCGTTTCCCGAGTGGCCACATCTTCGGGGTACCCGGTTTTTGAACATCCGGAGCGTAGCAAGAGACTGTGTCTGGACTGATTGATTACTGCAGGTCGATTCGGCTTACGGAAATTTCGTCCGATTCGACGAGAGAACCCACCACATCGGTCACAAGGCGGGGTATCTCGGTCGTTTCCGAAGGTGAGAGCTTGACAAAGGATGCTAAGGCCATGACGGTCCCATCCTCAGCGGGATCGTAAGTTACCAGTACGCTGTACGGAGAACCGTATGTGTAGAGAAAGATTACCGTGTGGCCGACAGCCTCGCAGCGGAAAGCATCGTCTACCTGCAACATGGCGGTAGCGGCCAAGGACTGCGTTCCGTTCCGGCCATTTATCATGGAGGCAACCGAACGGAGGGTTCTCTTGCGCATGTAGTTGCGGATAAAGTCGGTCGTATCGGCAACGAAGGCGGCACCGTCCACGAGGTAAATCTCTCGGGGCTTGGTGTAATCGGTTGCGGTGATGACTGCAATTTCGTCCCGTATCTCCGACGCTCCGGTCATAATGGAGAGATACTCTTCGTTGCGGGCAAGACGATTCATGCGGTCAATAAGTTCGAGTCCCTTTTCAGCGAGGAGACGTTTTGTGTCGGAGGGCAGACTCATCGAATCGCTGCATCGAGCTGCATCTGTCTCGACGTCAGGGTTTCTTGCCGTCTGTGTATTCGTTGAATCCGTATTGGAACGACCGCCCATGTGGTCGCAAGATACAAGAAGCATGAAGCCGCAAAGGATAGAAAACGTACCTAAGAGGAGTGTGTGGAGATTGTGTCGCATGGTGGCTCGTATGAGTTTCTATGTTGACTGGATGCAAAAGCAACCGTGTAAATTTATCTAAAAACACAGAAAAGTGCAAACAAGTCCCCCAAGCCTGCCCCAATGCAGCAAGGACACGACCTTCAATAAACACCCCATTCTTTTTTATCCTCTCCTTTGCGCCTCTTTGCCATACACTACTACTAAGCCAGCAGAATCAGGCTGACGGCCATAACAGCCATCCCGAAAAGCAATCCGTATATCGAAATGTGGTGTTCGCCGTACTCTTCGGCTGCTGGAAGCAGCTCATCCAGTGATATAAACACCATGATTCCCGCCACAACCGCAAAAATACAGTTCATCATAAGCGGCGACATGAAAGGCAACAGAATAAAATATCCGGCCAATGCACCTACCGGTTCGGCTAATCCCGAGAGAAACGAGTACCAGAAGGCTTTTTTCCGGCTTTGCGTAGCGAAATAGACCGGAACCGACACGGCAATACCTTCGGGGATGTTGTGTATGGCAATCGCAACGGCAATGGCAATTCCGATCTCGGGAGAGTCCATCGAGGCCATGAACGTCGCGATACCTTCAGGAAAGTTATGTATTCCGACAACCAGTGCAGTAAGGACCCCTGTCCGCATCAATTTGCTGCGATTTTTCCCCTCCCGATTCATACTCTCGAGTGACTTCATTTCGTGTGGATTCTCGTACGAGGGGACCAACTTGTCGATCACGGCCGAGAGCAGCATGCCTCCGAAAAAGGCGAGCGCACAAACCGCCTTCCCGGTTCGCGGACCCAACAATTCGTCGAGTCCGATCTGCGCCCCGTGTAAAATCTCCACGAACGAGACATAGATCATCACCCCTGCCGACACCCCCAATGCAAACGACAGGAACTTCTTGTTCGTGTGGTTTGCAAAAAAGGCGATTGCGCTGCCGATCCCCGTAGCGAGACCGGCGCACAACGTCAACAGAAATGCGATCCAGACCGACATATCGTGCTATCAATTGGTTTTGAACGGACGTTTGATCTGAGCCAATTCGCGGTTGGCCTTGTCGATCTTCTGAGCCAGTTCGGCTTTGAATTTAACCATTTTCTCCATCAGCGCATCGTCGCCTGCGGCCAGAATCTCAACGGCAAGAATTGCTCCGTTTTTGGCTCCGTCGAGCGCCATCGTCGCTACCGGAATGCCTGAGGGCATCTGCAGAATAGAGAGAATGCTGTCCCATCCGTCGATCGAGTTGGAAGATTTGATCGGAATGCCGATTACGGGCAGGGGAGTGAGGGCTGCGATCACACCGGGCAGATGAGCCGCTCCGCCAGCACCGGCAATAATCACCTTTATGCCGCGGCTGCGTGCATTCTTGGCGAAATCCATCACCTGCTCGGGTACGCGGTGGGCTGATAATGCGTTGATTTCGTAGGGAATTTCCATCTGATCGAGGAACTCGGCGGCAGCCTCCATGATCTTCAGATCGGACGTGCTGCCCATGATGATGCTTACTTTCGGATTCATATTATTTCGTTTTTCTGTCGATTCCTAATATCTTTGCAAAGATATATATAAAACCGGGAAACCGAAACCTCTCACCGAAAAACGACATATTATCATGGAACGGCTCAAAACAGCGAATACGATTCAGGTGCACGACAAACGTTTCAAGCTCTTCATTCCGAACGAGGAGATCGTGGCATCCGTGAAACGGGTTGCAGACAGGATCAATAACGACTACGCCGATAGACCGATCCCGCTGTTTGTCGGTGTGCTGAACGGTGCGTTCATGTTCATGGGCGAGCTGATGCAACACATAGCTATCGACTGCGAGATCTCGTTCGTAAAGATCGCCTCGTATGCCGGAACCGAAAGTACGGGAAACATCAAGCAACTGATCGGACTCAACACGCCGGTCGAAAATCGGCACGTCGTTATCGTGGAGGATATCGTCGACACGGGCGTCAGCATCGAACACACGACCGAACTTCTGAAAAAGATGAATCCGGCTTCAGTGGCGGTATGTACCCTGCTGTTCAAACCCGAGTCATATACCAAAACGATTCCGGTTGACTACTGTGCGTTCTCCGTACCCGACCGTTTTGTAGTCGGATTCGGGCTGGATTACGACGGTTTGGGCCGAAACTATAAAGACATTTATGAAATCGATGAATAACGACCTATTCTGCGGCGGAAAGAAGCTTCCGCTGGTCGAAGATTTTTATACCATACAAGGAGAAGGGTTTCACACCGGGAAACCGGCCTATTTCATCCGTCTGGGTGGATGTGACGTCGGGTGCAAATGGTGCGATGCAAAGATGACATGGAACCCCCGAATGTTTCCTCCGGTCGACGTAGATGCGATTGTCGACCGTGCCTGCTCCTATGCCGCACAAGCCATCGTCATCACGGGCGGTGAGCCGTCGCTCTATCCGTTGGAGTATCTGACCGGACAGTTGCGGGAACGCGGCCTGAAAATCTTTCTCGAGACTTCGGGCGCCCATGAGTTGAGCGGAACGTTCGACTGGATCTGCCTTTCGCCGAAGAAACAACATCCGCCGGTCGATTCGATCTTTAGCCGGGCCGACGAATTGAAGGTGATTGTCGAAACCGAAGAGGACTTCAAGTGGGCCGAGACCAATGCTGCAAGGGTAGGAGAAGGGTGTATGCTCTACCTGCAACCCGAGTGGAGCCGATACGAGCAGATGATTCCGGCTATGGTCGAGTACGTCAAGGAGCATCCGCAGTGGAACATCTCGATCCAGACCCACAAATACATGCATATTCCCTAACGGCAAGCAGATACAGAACCGATAAGGAGCAGGCTGTGAAAATGTACCGGCCGTGCAACCCAAACAAAAGGGATTCGTCAGCGTAACAGGTAGATCGTTTCGTCCTTACGCTTCATCAGGTAGTGTTCGCGCGCGTACTGCTCCAGATAGCGGTCGTCCTTGAGGTTTTCGAGAATCGTACTGTCTTCAGCGATTTTCTGGAGGTAATAATCGCGCTGCTCCTCCAGCGCCTTGTTCTTCTGTTTGAGCCGCCACACCTCGATCAGGTTGTTCTTGTCGAACACAAGTATCAACAGCACAAACACCGCAATGCTGATGATCCACAACCGTCTGTCCCTTAAAAACGCCTTGGTAAATTTCACGACTCACGTACTTTTGCGTAAAAATAGCAAACTTTCGGCAAAGTTACTCCCAGAACCGGTAAAAATGGTGCAGCGGACCGTGACCTTGTCCGATCGCATAGCCGCTTCCGCAACGAATGGCTTCATGGACATAGGTTTCAGCCTGTTCCACCGCCTCCCTTAACGGGTATCCCTGAGCCAAAAATGCCGCGATAGCTGAGGACAGGGTACAACCGGTGCCGTGCGTATTATTTGTCTCGATCCGATCGTATCGGAACACCGTACATTGCTCCCCTTCATAAAGATGATCTGCAACAGTCGCTCCATCGCAATGTCCGGCCTTCAGCAGCACGTTTTTCGCTCCCTGACTTTGCAATGCGGCTGCGGCTCCTGCAAAATCGGCATCGGTCCGAATCGTCTGGCCGGTTAAAAATTCGGACTCGGGAATATTCGGCGTAATCAGCTCTGCCAACGGGAAGAGCAGCTCCCTAATGGAAGTCATCACCTCCTCGCCCGACAGGCAGCTGCCCGACGTAGAGACCATAACCGGATCTACCACCACTCGGGATATGCCGTATCGACGCAACACGTCCGCCACCCGTTCGACCGTCTCGACCGAAGGCAGCATACCGATCTTTACGGCGTCTACACCAATATCTTCGATTACGGCTGCCATCTGATCGGCTACATACGAGGGAGGTATAGGGTGTATTCCCGCAACGCCGAGCGTATTCTGCACCGTTATTGCCGTAATGGCGGTCATTGCGTAGCTGCCACAGGCGGATATGGCCTTGATGTCGGCCTGAATACCCGCACCGCCGCCGCTGTCCGATCCCGCTATGGATAATACCTTCTTGTAACTTTTACTCATCGCTTTGCTGCAACTTGTTCTGAAGCCCCTCCCATACCATTTCATAAGCCTCGGGGGTCGTCAAAACGCCCATATCTTCATAATAATAGTTTGGAGTGCCGTTCAAGTTTCCAGCCCAATTCCAATCTTCGCATAAGATACTTAACCGTACGCACGACTCCTGCTCGTCTTCACCACATGGACGGATGATGAAATTGAGCGTTCTCCGCTCACCCTTTTTGACGGATAACAAACGATCGTGCGGAATAAACCGGTCGGCACAGATAAAACCGGCATCGCTGTCGACCGAGCGAATCCGATACCCCTCGTCCATCAGGTAGTCGATCGTGCAGTTCAGTAGGGAATCCCTTTCGCAGAAGAACCGTTTTACGGTAATCGAGTCGGAGCCCTCCTTGCCAGATACGGGAACCGTACAGATCAGCCCTAACAACAATACCAGCGACCACCGAGCGGTATGAATCCAAACGTTTTTCATCTCTACTATGACTTTATGTTATACGTTGAGCATTCCATTAAGTGGCTTATTCCTTTTTTGAATTCAAGGCTTTGTGTTCGAGGTTCAAGAGGCTTCCTATTTCGAGGAAAGATGCACCCTTTGCCGCACCGAAACTTCCTCCGATAACCACAACCAAATCCTCCTTTTTAAGCCACTTGCGATCTTCGAGGTAGTACAAAACGCCCAGCAGAAAACTTTCGTGATCGACCGTCGGCTCCTGATAGATGGCGTGAATGCCGTAAGAGATGGCCAACTGCCGCATCACACACTTCCGATAACATACCGCATAGACCGGTTTAGACCCACGGAATGCAGCTAAATATCGTCCGGTCCGGCCGGAAAGGGTGTCGATAATAATTGCATGAATCGGCAGGTTCAGACAGGCCCGAACAGCCGAACGAGCCAACTGTGCAGTGATTTCGTTGTTGATGCGCACCAAGTTCATATCCGTATCGGGCGAGTGCTGAGCCGTATCCCGTTCGATTTCGCGGGCTACACGCGCCATCGTCTCTACCGCTTCGACCGGATATTGTCCGTTTGCCGTTTCACCGCTCAACATCACGGCGTCCACCCGTTGATATATGGCATTGGCAACATCGCTGATCTCAGCCCGGGTCGGCCTCGGGTGAGTAATCATCGTGTGCAACATCTGCGTTGCAATGATCACCGGCTTCTTGCTCTCGATACACTTGTTTACCAAGAATCGCTGTACCACAGGAATCTCTTCGGCGGGAATCTCCACACCCAAATCTCCCCGGGCAACCATAATACCATAAGTCTCATCGAGGATTTTGTCGATGTTATCGACACCTTCGCGGTTCTCTATCTTGGAAATGATCTTGATCGAACTGTTACGCCGCTTTATGATCTCCTTTACGGCCAGCACATCCTCCTTTTTACGTACGAAAGAGTGGGCCACAAAATCGATGTCATTTTCAATGGCCCAATCAATGAACCGGGCATCGCGTTCGGTCACCGACGGCAGATCGATCGCCACACCGGGAATATTGACGCTTTTCCGGGCACATATTACCCCTCCGTTGCACACCTCGCAAACCAATGCCTCGTTCTTTTTCTCGAGCACATGCAATTCGATCTCCCCGTCGTCGATCAGCACGACCGCACCGACAGGTACATCCCTGCATACCATTGCGTAATTCAGATAAATACACTCCTTGCTCGACACCGCATCTTGGTCGGTTCCCTTCAACAGCAACCGATCTCCCGTCGCTACGGGAATGCCTTGGGCAAATTCGGGAGACATACCTGTTACCCGGATCTCCGGCCCCTTGGTATCGATGATGATGGCGATCTGTTCGGAAACACGGCGTACGTTTTCGACAATTTTGGTGGCACCCTCCGTGGTCAGATGGGCCGAGTTGATCCGCACGGCGTTCATGCCGGCTTCGTATAACGAACGTATAAACTCAGGCTCGCAATGTCGGTCCGAGATGGTTGCAACAATTTTGGTTCTTTTATCCATACAAACGCCGATTATTCGATGAAACTTAAAATACCGAGGCGATAGGAGTCGAGACCGAATCCCATGATCGAGCCTTTGCATTTCGGGGCGATCAACGAGATGTGGCGATACGATTCCCGAGCCAGAATGCACGAAATATGAATCTCTACGACAGGAATACGGATGCCACCAATCGCATCGGCAATCGCTATCGACGTATGGGTATAAGCGCCGGCATTCATCACCACACCGTCATATTCGTCCTGTGCGGCGTGCAACCGATCGACCAACTCTCCCTCAATATTTGACTGATAATACCCCAATTCGACCTGCGGAAATTTTTTCTGCAGCTCATCGAAATAGGATTCGAAGGTACGTTCACCGTAGATGCTTTTTTCGCGCTGGCCCAATAAGTTCAAATTCGGACCGTTGATAATCAAAATCTTCATCGAAATAAATTTTACGGATAACTAAATAAAAACACTTTCTCAAATTCGTCACAAAAATACATCAGGAATCTGAATAATTAACATACTTTTGTGACAATTTCATCAAACCATAACACGAAGCACATGCAACTGAACGAACTCGGAGAATTCGGGCTGATCGGTAAAATCAAAGAGCTTTTTTCCGCCATTCCACTCCACGGTTGTCGGGGAATCGGAGACGACTGTGCGGTCATTCCGACAGGAGCAGGGGAGTCCCTGACCGTTACGACCGACATGCTGGTCGAGGAGATTCATTTCCTGCGATCTGCAACCGATCCCTATCGCTTGGGACGCAAATCCCTTGCCGTAAATCTGAGCGATGTGGCGGCTATGGGAGCGACACCTTTTGCATCGTTTCTTTCGATTGCGCTGCCGCGAGACGTCTCCGCCGAGTGGGCCGAGCAGTTTATGGAAGGGTATCGGAGTCTGTCGGCCGAATTCGGCGTTGCCCTGCTGGGCGGAGACACGACCTCCGCTCCCGAGCATATTGCCATCAATGTCGTGGCCATAGGGCGTGCCGATGAGCGAAGTATCAAGTACCGATCCACAGCCAAGGCGGGTGATCTAATCTATGTTACAGGATATTTAGGCGATTCAGCTCAAGGTCTAATTGACATACGCAACGGGGCGGGAGACTCAGCGTTTGCCCGAGTGCATCTTGATCCGACACCCTGCGTTCGCGAAGGCATCTGGCTCGGCCAACAACCCGAAGTGCATGCCATGATGGACCTTTCGGACGGACTCGCCTCCGACCTGAGGCATATTCTGAAAGCCTCCGGCGTATCGGCTGAAGTTTTACTGGATAAGATACCTACTAAAGTAGATGTAAAACTGGCTGTTGGCGGTGGCGAAGACTACCAACTGCTATTAACTGTAGCGGCAAAATCTGCCCCCAAAATAGCTGCTGCATTTGCCGCTCGGTTCGGTAAGCCTTTATATGAGATCGGAAAAATCAAGGCAGGAGCACCTGATATTACATGGATCGGCGAAAAAGCGGCAGAAGTCGTCAACAGCCGAGGTTTCAGCCATTTTTAGTAAAATACATTCTTGCTTGAAAAACCAAAAAAGGTCGTGCTGAATCTGCACGACCTTTTGCTTTTATTCCGGTCAGACGATCTATTTCACAGAAAATGCGTAAATTGTCGTTTGCGTATAGGTCTCTCCGGGGCGGAGTACAGCCGACGGGAAGTTTTCGTGGTTCGGTGCATCCGGATAGTTCTGCGCCTCCAATGCAAAAGCCGAGCGGTAATAAGGCGATGCCTCATCCTGCTGTACGCGCGACTTGCCGGTAAAGAACTGAATGCCGGGTGTGTCGGTGAGAACCGTCATCAATACGCCTGTTGCCGGTTCATACACTTCGGCAGCGCAAACCACCACACCGCACGAGTCACGACGGATCACATAGTTGTGGTCATAACCATCGCGGTAATCGAAAATGCTGTCTGCGTCCATAACCCGAGAACCGATCGTCTTTGGGGTTCTGAAATCCAAAGCAGTACCCTCGACCGGAGCGATCTCACCGAGAGGAATCAGCGTCGAATCGGTCGGCGTATAGGTATCCGCATTAAGGGTGAGCGAATGAGAATTGATGCTGGTTTTATGGTCTCCACCGTGCAGATTGAAATAGGCATGACTGGTCAGATTGAGAACGGTCGGAGCATCGGTCGTGGCAGAGTAGTCAATCCGCAGTTGATTGTCGGCCGTCACCGTATAGATCACCCGTGTCGTAAGTGTGCCGGGAAAATTTTCCTCCCCATCGGGCGATACATAAACCAATTCCAAGGCCTCGTTTCCAGCCGTATCGGTAAACGGACGGGCATCCCAAACCTTTTTGCTGAAACCTATGATTCCGCCGTGGAGCGTATTCGGGCCATTGTTGATCGGCAGTGAGTACTCTTTGTCGTCCAACACGAAACGGCCGTTGGCAATCCGGTTGGCGTAACGTCCGGTAATCGCCGCAGCAAAAGTGTTTTCCGGAACAAAATAATCAGCCAGGGTAGGGTAGCCCAACACCACGTTAATCAGTTTCCCGTCGCGGGCCGGCACCCACGCATCGGTGACTATACCTCCGTAGTTCGTTACCTGAACAACCATACCGTTGGCATTCTGCAATGTATACAACGACACCGGTTTCCCTTGCATGACGGAGTCGAAATTTTCAGCCGCAAAGAGTTCGGGTCCCTCCGGCTGAGGCGTTTTGTTGCACGATACCACTCCGAGCAGGACCGCACACAAAATAAAAATCCGTTTCATCAAATAAATATAATTTTCAGTTAAAATTTCATGTCGCTAAATTAATAATTATTTGACAAAAAGGGAAAATACTCTTCATTTCTAACGATTAAACAGCCCTATCCTTATTTTCCACCCCTTTCGTCATCGTTTCGCACCAATCAAAAAATCTGATTTTTTCAATAAAAAATGTATCTTTGTCAGTCACCCCCTTTAACGATATGTTCATGGCAAATGGATTCAACGAGATCCGCAACTTACTGTCGCGCTGGAGTACTACATGGGTTCTACTCGGTCTTACTGCAGTCGCTATGGCTGCTGCTACGCTGGTCGAAGCACAAACCAATGCCGAAACAGCCCGTTCGGTCATTTACCATGCATGGTGGTTCAACCTGCTGCTATTAGCCTTGGCGCTCAACTTCATCGCGCTCGCACATGAACGTAAATTGTGGACACGCCATCGTTGGGGAACCTTATTGCTGCATTACGGCTTCGTCACCATTTTAGCCGGTGCCTTCATTACTCATGTATGGGGATTTGAAGGGTATATGCACATCCGTGAGGGTCTGACTTCAGACCGAATGATGACTTCCGACCGCGAAGCCCGCACACTTCCTTTCTCCATCAAACTCAATCGGTTTACGATAAGCCGCTATCACGGGTCGCACAGCCCCTCATCGTATGAAAGCGATGTCACCATCCGATACAACGGAACCGAACGGCAAACCAAAATCTACATGAACAACATCGCACGGGTCGGCGGCTATCGGCTCTATCAATCCTCGTTCGATCAGGATGAAAAGGGAACAGTCCTGTCGGTAAATTATGATCCGGTGGGAACGACGGTTACCTACATCGGCTACGCCCTGTTGTTCGTCGGGTTGATCGTGGCGGTCTCTCAAAAAAATTCACGGCTGCGTACACTTTACCGGCAATTAAAAAAGAGCAAAACCGCCCTGCTGATCGCTCTGTTGTTCGCTCTGTCAACCCCCTGTGTTCGTGGAGCTACCCCAAACGCACCTGATGTTTCACGCGATGTAGCCGATCATTTCGGACACCTACCCGTCCAATCACCCGCCGGACGTATCGAACCTTTCGACAGTTATGCCTCCGAAATTTTCCGCAAACTGCACCGTAAGGACACCTATGCAGGACTGAACGCTAATCAGGTTGTCCTCGGAACTCTGATCGATCCGATGCGGTGGAGTAAGGAACCATTTATCTATATCGGTTCGACACCTCTTCCCGAAGAGCTGGATCTTCATGGGAAATACCTATCATATGAACAGATGTTCGACCCGATGGGGCGCTACAAACTTCATAATTTAGTAGAGAAGATATATGCCAAAGCTCCGGGCAAACGAACCAAGCAGGAACAGGCTGTACTTAAACTGGACGAAAAGGTCAACATCCTCTACGGTTTGTTGGAGTACGCCTCGCTACCTCTATTCCCGTTGCGCGATTCCGTGCATTGGAAGTCGCCGCTCGGCACCGGCATGTCGGCCGAAGACTCGTCGAAATGTACGGCTCTCTTTTCGGCCTTCGTCCAAAACGTGATAGACCGAAAAGATTCCGCAGCCATTGAGGCGATCCACTCAATCTCGACCTACCAGCAGGAACAAGCCCAAGTGCATATCCATCCGGCCAAACTGTCGGCCGAGGTACTCTACAACCGGACAGCTCCGTTCAGATTCTCGTTCCGGACCTACTTGATTCTGGGTGCCGTTTTGCTGTTTTTGGCGCTGCGGCGACTCTCCCGACCCGAGCAAAAAGGACTACGGCAGGCCATCCGCATCGTCTCAATCGCCATCTGCTGCATCTTTGCAATCCATACGTTGGGGCTGATCCTGCGGGGATACATCAGCGGACATGCCCCTTGGTCGAACACCTACGAGACCATCGTCTACGTTGCATGGGCTACCGTGCTTTCGGGTCTTATCTTTATCCGCAGATCGCCGTTGGCACTGGCGTTGGCCTCCCTGCTGGGCGGGGTCGTGCTGTTTGTCGCCAACCTGAACTGGCTCGATCCACAGATCACCCCGCTGGTTCCGGTACTGAAATCGCCGTGGCTGATGATTCACGTTTCGGTCATTACGGCAAGCTACGGATTCTTCGGCATCTGTACGGCATGCGGCATCACTTCGCTCGTCGCAACCATCCGCGGTCGCAATCTGGTCGACCTGCGCATCATCAACGAAATGTCCATGATCGTCGGGGTCGTACTGCTCACGTTCGGCATATTTTTCGGCGCCATCTGGGCCAACGAGTCGTGGGGACGCTACTGGGGTTGGGACCCCAAAGAGACGTGGGCCCTGATCACCCTGCTGCTCTACTCACTGATCATTCACCTGAAATTTTCGCCGCGTTTCCACAATAACCGACTGCTTTTCGACGTTTTGTCCGTAGCTGGATTTTCTACCGTGCTGATGACCTTCTTCGGGGTCAACTACTACCTCTCGGGGCTCCACTCTTATGGAACGAGCGAAGGCCTTCCGTCCGGAATACTGCTCGGTTCGATGGTCTGCATTGTCACATTGGTTTTTCTGGCCTCGCGGCGCTATTACATAGACAAAAAAAGGAGTAAAATCTCGTGAGAATAAAATTGTTATACGCTTTTCTGTGCCTGCTTCTGATCATTTTCACCTTGAACAGAAACAGCTATGACGGCACCCGAAGCGTCTACAATCCTATTCCACAAATCACGCTGCCGGAAGGGATCAACCACCTGTTCGACAACTCCGTGTCTGAACTGGAGGAGATGGCTGCATTTGACCGAACCGTCGAACGGTTTCTGAAACGGTGGGAGATCATGGGCGCCTCGATCGCCATCATGAAAGACGGCAAACTGCTATACTGCAAAGGTTTCGGTTGGGCCGACAAGGAGCAGAATGTCCCTACCGAGGTGAAACATATCTTTCGTATCGCCTCCATCTCCAAATTGATTACCGCTACGGGCATCATGAAGCTCTACGAATCGGGAAAACTCTCTTTGGACGACAAGGTTTTCGGCGAAACCGGTATTTTGTGCGACTCCATGTTCTCGAATATCAAGGATGCACGGATCAAACAGATTACGGTCGAACACCTGTTGCGACATCAGGGAGGGTATTCGATCCGGGCCGGCGATCCGCTTTTCAATGAGGTGAGCGTGGCTCGGCAGTTAGGCGTTCAACCGCCGGTCAGTTTCGATGATATGGTACACTATGCGGCCGAAACCCGTCTGCGCTATCGCCCCGGAGCCGGAAACATGTACTCCAATTTGGGATACGTCGTACTGAGCAAGGTGATCGAAAAGGTCAGTGGCATGCCCTATGAGACCTTCATACAGGACAGTATCCTGCATCCGATCGGCTGCTGGGACATGCACATCGGCTATTCATTCTACGAAAAGCGCTATCCCAACGAGGTGCGCTACTACGAACCCGCAGACACCGAACCGGTCGAGTTGTTCGATGGAAGCGGTCAGCTCGTACCCCGTTGTTACGGCGGGTGCGACCTTCAGGTGCTGAGCGGAGCAGGCGGTTGGGTAGCCTCTCCGACCGAATTGATGAAATTCATTACGGCCATCGATCCGGAAGATTCAAAGCCCGACATCCTGCAGGCGAAAACCATCGCCTACATGACGGAGACAGACAAGGCCCGCTATCCGATCGGCTGGATGCAAACCACCGTGAGCGACGACTGGAAGCGTACCGGTTCGTTGTCCGGTTCGAGCGCCATGCTCAAACGGCAACACGACGGATTTACGTGGGTGTTCATTACCAATACCAGTTCGTGGGCCGGATCCCGTTTCCCGTCCAAAATATCCGCCATGATGAAGCAGGCGTTGGCAAAAGTTAAGAAATGGCCCGACCGCGATCTGTTCGAAACAGCTCCGAACATAGATACAGGTTTCGATCCGTATGAGCCGGCTTTTCCGTACGACTATTCACAGGCCGCCGAATCGCTGTTCGTCAATTAGCCGAACTGCGCAACGGTTAACGTACTTGTACGCCGTATCGTTTCTACACATGTATTATCGCTAACATTTATCGATTAACATCGGTAAAATGACTTTTTCCACTTGCCACACATCGCTTCGTGAAATTAAATAGCCACATGAAATAAATGCAACGATAGTTCATATTATCAAACACTTGAACTAACTATAAAAATAAAATAATTAAACTATCGGATAATACAAAGGGAGGGGGATCCTACTGAAGATCCTCCTCCCTCTATGTATAACCAGAAAACGTCTATTTAACAGATGGACTCGTTAAACGGAACGTATCCGATGCGATCACCAACTCTTCGTTCGTAGCCACAACTGCCACCTTCACCCGAGAATCGGGCAACGAAAGCAGCGTGTTCTCTCCGTGTACGTTTTCGTTCAGTTCTGCGTTGAAACGTACACCCATAAATTCGAGATTCTCCGAAACCAACCGACGCGTGAGGGCATCGTTCTCACCGATACCGCCCGTAAAGACAATCATGTCGAGGCCACCCATCAAAGCAGCATACGATCCGATAAACTTCTTGATTCTGGCAGCAAACATCTCGATTGCCAATTGAGCCCGCTCGTTACCGCTTTGGGCTGCAGCCCGGATATCCCGCATGTCGGAAGAGACTCCGGTAACCCCCAGCATTCCGGACTCCTTGTTGATCAATACGCTCAATCGGTTCAGATTCAGCCCCTCTTTCTCGGCAATGTAAATCAATGCTCCCGGATCGGTACTACCGCAACGGGTTCCCATGATCAGACCATCCACCGGAGTGAATCCCATCGAGGTATCGTACGATTTGCCATTCAGTATGGCGGTAACCGAAGCCCCGCTACCGATATGACAGGTCACGATCTTCGAATGTTTCATGTCGACATCGAAAAGCTCGCAGGCCTTCTCGGCAACATAGCGGTGGCTTGTCCCGTGAAAACCGTAACGACGAACCTTATAGTCTTCATAATATTTATAGGGGAGGGCATACATGAAACTCTTGGGCGGCATCGTCTGATGGAACGATGTATCGAATACGGCGACCTGTGGGGTACCCGGCAAGATGTGTTCCATAGCAAGAATACCTTTCAGGTTGGCCGGATTGTGCAACGGAGCCAGATCGAAACAAGCCTCGATCTTCTGTTTTACCTCTTTATCAATAAGGGCACTCTCTTTGAAATATTCGCCTCCGTGAACCACACGGTGTCCGACAGCCGCTATTTCGGTGAGGTTCTCCAGAACGCCGTGTTCGGGATCGACCAGTGCATCGAGAATCAGGTTGATTCCGCAGGTGTGATCCGGAATGCCTCGAACGATTTCGTACACCGGTTTTCCCACCGGTTTATGCGTCAAGATTGCATCGGACAGTCCGATCCGTTCGACGATTCCTTTGCCCAACAAGGTGTATTCCGTTGTGCTCTTCATGTCGATCACCTGATATTTGATCGACGAACTGCCACAATTTAAAACGAGAATCTTCATGAATTCATTCGGTATTTAAGTTCCTATTTCATTCCACCTGCCTGACATGCCGTGATAGCCGTAAGGCTGACGATGTCCTCTACCGAGCAACCTCTCGAAAGGTCGTTGATCGGAGCGGCCATACCCTGAAGAATCGGGCCGAGGGCTTCGCCGTGAGCCATCCGCTGTACCAACTTGTAGGCGATGTTTCCGGCCTCGAGCGACGGGAATACCAACACATTGGCTTTACCTGCGATTTTGCTTCCGGGAGCTTTTTTCGCACCGATTCCGGGGATAATTGCCGCATCGGCCTGCAACTCACCGTCGATCATCAGCGAAGGATCCATTTCGCGCGCCAATTCGGTAGCCCGAACGACCTTGTCGACCATCTCGTGTTTTGCAGAGCCTTTGGTCGAGAAGCTCAGCATGGCGATACGCGGTTCGAAACCTGCAAGCACACGGGCCGTACGTCCGGTCATTACGGCGATCTGAGCCAGCTCCTCAGCCGTCGGATTGGGCAATACGGCGCAGTCAGCGAAGACCATGATGCCACCTTCGCCGAACATCGTGTCGGGGAGCAACATGATGAAAGCTCCGGAAACGACGCTGATACCCGGCATGGTCTTTACATATTGGAAGGCCGGGCGAAGTACATCTCCCGTTGCGTTGTTTGCACCGGCGACTTCACCGTCTGCATCACCGGCCTTAACCATTACGGCACCCAGATAGAGCGGGTTGAGCAGTTGCTTTTCGGCCTGTTCCGGGGTCAGTCCTTTGGCGGCCCGGATCTTCAACATCAGTTCCATGTACCGATCTTTGTCCGGGTTGTTGTTCGGATCGACGATTTTGAGGCCGTCGATATGTTTCAGTCCGTACTCTTTTGCTTGACGATGGATTTGGTCGGGATCGCCGATCAAAATCAGATTTGCAAAGCCCTCTTCGATAATTTTATCGGCGGCTTTCACATTACGTTCTTCGAACGCTTCAGGCAGCACGATCGTTTTGATATCGCTTTTTGCCTTTTGTTTGATTTTTTCTACAAATTCCATAATGACTGATATTATTTAAAATCATTCCACTTCACACCAAAATAAAAGCCGGCAATTACCGCAGCAATCGACAGCAAAAGACTGACCGCAATGTAGGTTACTCCCAAGCCCCAGTTACCCGAGCGGAGCAGGGTGACACACTCCAACGAGAAGGTGGAGAACGTCATGAACCCGCCGCAAAATCCGGTTACGGCCAGCAGATACCAACCTCCGCCTGTTCCGGCCGACACCAAGCCGCCGATCAGGAGCGATCCGATCACGTTGACCGTCAACGTTGCAAACGGAAATCCGCTGACTGCCACACAGGAGAGCATTGCTCTGGACACCAAATACCTCAAAATACTTCCGGCAAACCCTCCGGCTCCCACAATCAGTATTTCCCTCATCACGGCACCTTGTTTTTAATCACACAAAGGTAGTTATTTACGGATGAATTGGAAACAAGTTTTTATCAATTTTTCCGGGATTTTCGTGATCAACCGTCCTTCGATCCGCCTTAATAGTAGATTAACATGACCGATTCTACTTTTTTCCAGAAAAGAAACAGCCGGCCTGTTTATGGAATGACGTAAATGTTTTTCACCAAAAACTCCGCAGCCTCAAACAATCCATCCCTCAAACTCGGAGAAAATATCTGAAATTCATGTTTATATTTTATAAAGTACAAACCCTTGCGCTGAAAGACCGTTATATTTTCATTCGACAGTACGATTTCCATCAGATCCGCAACCGTAAATGCAGGAATACCCAATAGGGCAACATCCTCTTTATAATTATCAATAGGTACACACAGCCGATATCCATCATCACAATAGCCCCACCTCATACTGGCTCTCTGCTCCGGAACACCCAATGCCCACAACCGTTGGCTCTGCTCAATCGTTGTTACTTGTTCTTCCATCTGTTTACCGCTTTAATTTCTGTTCGTATTCTTCCGCATCCTCCCCAAATCATGCCGATAATGAGAACTTTTTACCGCAACAGGCGAGGAATTTTAGAAAAAACATATACTTTTGTATCTTAAAGTTAGATCGTAAATTTATAAAAAAGTTGAACGATGGCTACTGAAAACAAAGAACTTTCTGTTCCTGAGGAACAAGTCAATGCAACCGGCATTGAAGATACGATGAGTGCTTCTACGGTTCCCGTCACCGAGGAATCTGAGAAAGAATCGCCGACCGCCGAATCGGCTGTAAAAGAAACGGAAACGACTCAAGAACCCTCGGCAGTCGATTTCTCCGACGAAGAGGCCGAATTGGCCGCCAACGCTCCCGAATTCGATCTGGAGGAGAGCGAAGTCGATGAAAACAAGGAGACCGAGGAGTCGGATACGGTGGATTATTCCGGCAACAACAACAGCCAGCTGCTCTCCATTTTCAGTGAGCTGTTGCACACGCGCCCGGTTCAAACCATCCGCAAAAACGTGGATGCGATAAAGATCGCATTCTACAAGAATTATCGCAACGAGGTCGATCAGTTGCGCAAGAAATTTATAGAGGAAGGTGGCACTATCGAAGATTTTGTTCCGCCCACCAATGACGAGGAACAGCGATTCAAAACGCTGTTTGCCGAATATCGTCAAAAACGAAACGAATACCTCGCCCAGATCGAAACCGAGAAGGAGGAGAACTATCAGAAAAAGCTGCAGATCATCGAGGAGCTCAAGGAGCTGATCAACAGCAACGAAACGTTGAACCAGACCTTCACCGCATTCCGCGACCTGCAACATCGCTGGAAAGAGATCGGACTGGTCCCCCAATCGGTCGTAAAGGATCTCTGGGAGACCTATAATCTTTATGTAGAGAATTTCTATAACTTTATAAAAATCAACAAAGAGCTTCGCGATCTCGATCTGAAGAAGAACTACGAAGCCAAGATACAGCTGTGCGAAGAGGCCGAAGCGCTCGTTCTGGAGCCCTCGGTCATCAATGCTTTCCACCGCCTGCAAAAACTGCATGAACAGTGGAGAGAGATCGGCCCGGTAGCCAACGAATACAAGGATCAGTTGTGGGACCGGTTCCGGGAAGCCAGCTCAAAAATCAACAAACGCCATCAGGAGTATTTCGATACACTGAAGGAGGAGCAGAAAAAGAACCTCGACCTGAAGACCGAATTGTGTGTCAAGGCCGAAGAGCTGGTAGCCGCCCCACCCGTGTCGCGCAAGGAGTGGAATAAGGCCTCCGAACAGTTGATCGAGATTCAGAAAGTGTGGAAAACCATCGGATTCGCTCCGAAGAAGGATAATACGAAGATCTATGAACGGTTCCGCAACGCATGTGACCGGTTCTTCGAGAACAAGCGTAACTTCTATTTGCAGATCAAGGCGGAAATGGAGACCAACCTGCAGCTGAAGAACGAGATCTGTTCACAGGCTGAATCGATTCAGGATAGCGAAGAGTGGAAAAAGACCACCGATGAGCTGATCGCTTTGCAAAAGCGATGGAAAGAGATCGGACCGGTAGCCAGACGCCACTCCGATGCGGTGTGGAAACGGTTCCGTGCCGCCTGCGACCACTTCTTCGAACGTAAAGCCGCCCACTTCTCGACGATCGATACGCAGTACGAAGAGAACCTCAAGCAGAAACAGGCGCTGCTCGAAGAGCTGAAAGCCTTTGTCGAAAGAGAGGATATGGCCAACGACGGATTCGAAACGCTCAAGGAGATGCAACGCCGCTGGTCCGAGATCGGCTTCGTTCCGATCAAGCAGAAGGATGCCATCCAGTCCGAATACCGCAAGGTTGTTGACGCCGCTTTTGCCAAGTTGAGAGGCAACGAAAAGGAGCGCCATTTGGAACGGTTCAAAGGCAAACTCCAGTCGCTCTCCTCCGAGGGTAACAACGACCGCCGCATCCGCCACGAAAGAGATCGGCTCTACAACAAGATGAAACAACTCGAAGCAGACATCGCGCTGCTGGAGAATAACATCGGATTCTTCTCGAAGAGCAAGAATGCAGAATCCATGATCCGTGACGTGAACGAAAAGATCGCCAAGGCAAAACAGGAGATGGAGACAATTATCGAAAAAATCAATTTGATAGATAAGCAGGGAGAATAAGATTATGGCTGTTAGCAACACACACAAAACGAAATTTATTTTTGTGACCGGAGGCGTGGCCTCTTCGTTGGGGAAAGGGATCATATCAGCCTCGTTGGCCAGACTGCTTCTGGCACGGGGATATAAAGTCACCATACAGAAACTGGATCCGTACATCAACGTCGATCCGGGAACCCTGAATCCTTACGAGCACGGAGAGTGCTATGTGACCGAAGACGGAGCCGAAACAGACCTCGACTTGGGCCATTACGAGCGATTCACGAACATACAGACTTCACAGGCAAACAACGTTACGACCGGACGCATCTACCAGAGTGTCATCAACAAGGAGCGTCGGGGCGAATTTCTGGGAAAAACCGTTCAGGTCATTCCCCACATCACGGACGAGATCAAACGCCGGATCAAATTGCTGAGTGCAAAAAAGATGTACGATGTGATCATCACCGAGATCGGCGGTACGGTCGGTGACATCGAATCGTTACCCTACATCGAGGCTGTCCGTCAGCTGCGCTATGAGCTCGGACCGGCAAACTCGTTGATCGTACACCTGACGCTGATTCCGTACCTTGCCGCATCGGGCGAACTGAAGACCAAACCGACACAGCACTCGGTCAAACAGCTGCTCGAAAACGGACTACAACCGGATGTTCTCGTGCTCCGCACCGAGAGACATCTGAATAACGAGATCCGCCGGAAAGTGGCGCTGTTCTGTAATGTGGACGTCAACGCGGTGATCGAATCGATCGATGCACCGACGATTTACGAGGTTCCGCTGCTGATGCTGCAACAGAAGTTAGATACGGTTGTACTCAACAAGCTGCAACTGCCCAGCGACGGAGAACCCGATCTGAAAGCATGGATCGAGTTCGTCGAGAAGGTCAAACATCCGCAGAAGAAGATCAACATCGCACTGGTGGGAAAATACACCGAACTGCCCGATACGTATAAGTCGATCGCCGAATCGTTTATCCACGCGGGAGCCGCCAACCATACGAAGGTGAAACTGCAGTACATCAACTCCGAAAAGCTCACGCCAGAAAATATCGCGACACAGCTCAAAGGCATGTGCGGCATTTTGATTGCGCCGGGTTTCGGACATCGCGGAGTAGAAGGCAAGATTCTGGCCGTCGAATATGCGAGAGTCAACAAGATTCCGTTCTTGGGCATTTGTCTGGGAATGCAGTGCTGTGTGATTGAGTTCGCCCGTCACGTCTTGCACTACGAGGACGCCAATTCTACCGAAATGGGCAGTACGACCCATCCGGTCATCGATCTGATGGAGGAGCAGAAGGGCATTACGGAGAAGGGAGGAACCATGCGTCTGGGCGGTTATCCGTGCGTCCTGCAAAAGGGGAGCAAGGCGTATGCAGCCTACGGGAAACGGGAGATTGTGGAACGTCACCGCCACCGCTATGAACTGAACAACGACTACCTCGAGGAGTTTGCCCGTGCCGGACTGAAACCCGTCGGCATCAATCCCGAGACCAATCTGGTCGAGGTGGTCGAGCTGGAGGGACATCCGTGGTTTATCGGTGTACAGTACCATCCGGAATATAAGAGTACGGCACTGCATCCGCATCCGTTGTTCGTATCGTTCGTGAAAGCCGCCGAGGCGTATTGCGAACAAAACAACGTAAATAACAAATAATCACTGAGAAGCAGAATACACACATGGATAAGAATACACTACTGGGCTTATTGATTATCGCAGTCATCCTCTTTGGTTTTTCGTGGTTCAACACCAAAAAACAGCGGGAATTCGATAAACAGCAGGTCCAGATGCTTGATTCGATCGAACGGGTCTCAAAAGTTACGGAACAGGAGACGGATTCCGTTCTGTTTACTGACGTAAACGATAGCCTGAAAACCGCACAGGCCGAACAGGCTTTGGAACAACACTTGGGTCACACGTTGTATCAGGCCACCAAGGGTACCGAAACCTTCTATACGGTCGAGAACGACGTCATGGCTCTCACATTTTCGAACAAGGGAGGACGTGTCAGTTCAGTCGTACTCAAGGACTACAAGACCTATACGGGTACTCCGTTGGAGCTGTTTGCCGACTCGAGCGCACACTTCGACCTGTCGTTTTTCATCAAACAGGGGTATAACGATGCACAGATCCAGACATCGGAGTATTACTTCACGCCCCTGACGACAGACTGGAGCTTCCCCGAAAATGAAGAACAGAAAGAGATTACCCTGCGGTTGACCGTCGATTCCGCCTCATACATCGATTATGTCTATACGGTGCAACGAGACAGCTACATGATCGATTTCGACGTACGTTTTGTCGGTATGCAGCAGCTGCTTTCGCCGACCCAAAGCGATATGGAGATCGTATGGCAAAACATCGGCCCGCAAAACGAGAAGGGTTTCGATAACGAGAACAACTACACGACGATTGCCTATAACTTCCCGGGCGATGACGGAATCGAGGAGTTGGGCATCTCCAAGGAGTCGAAGGAGGAGACGATCAATGCCAAACTGAAATGGGTCGCCTTCAAGCAGCAGTTCTTCTCGTCGATTTTCATTGCCGAAGACGATTTTATGAACGGATCGGTGCGGTACACGACATTTGCACCGGGCGAAGGGAAGATCAAAAACTTCCACGCACAGCTCTCTGTTCCTTACACACAACAGACCGATCAGTATCACTTCAACTTCTACTTCGGACCGAACAAGTACTCGGTGCTGAAACACTACAACGACCTGCATATCCAAAAGCTGGTACCGCTGGGTGGTTGGATCATCGGTTGGATCAATCGCTGGATCGTGATTCCCACCTTCGATTTTCTCGGGAAATATATCTCCAACTACGGAATCATCATCCTGCTGTTGACGATCTTTATCAAGATCCTGCTCTCGCCGCTGACCTACAAGTCATACCTCTCGACAGCCAAAATGCGGCTGCTGAAACCCGATATCGACAAGCTCAACGAGAAATATCCGAAGCCTGAAGATGCGATGAAGAAACAGCAGGCCATGCTGGCCCTCTACAAAAGTGCCGGAGCGAATCCGATGGGCGGTTGTCTGCCGTTGCTCATCCAGTTCCCGATTCTGATCGCCATGTTCCGGTTCTTCCCGGCCTCGATCGAGTTGCGCGGAAAATCGTTCCTCTGGGCCGACGACCTCTCTTCGTACGACAGCATTCTGCAACTGCCGTTCAACATTCCGTTCTATGGTGACCACGTAAGTCTTTTCGCTCTGTTGATGGCCGTTTCGGTATTCATCTCATCGAAAATCAACTACGCACAGAATGCCGCTACAACGGCTGGACCTCAAATGTTCGGTATGAAATTCATGATGTTGTACCTCATGCCGCTGATGTTGCTCTTCTGGTTTAACAACTACTCGAGCGGATTGAGCTACTACTACTTGGTCAGCAACATCATTACCATAGGACAGACCTACGGCTTCCGCTTCATTGTCAACGAGGAGAAGCTCCACCAACGGATGAAAGAGAATGCCAAGAAGCCTCGTAAGATGAGTAAATTCCAACAACGCTACGAGGAGATGATGAAGCAACGAGAACAGATGATGCGCAGAAGATAAGCGTGTCGGACGTAATATTTTATGCAAAGAGCGGCTGCTTTCAAAGTGGTCGCTCTTTTTCTGTCTCTATGGCCTGCTGTCGACTCCCATTGACCGTACATAAAAACTCCATTTTCATTTGCCTCACCTCGTTCCTTTGCTTATATTTGTATAGATAGACAGATAAACTCTTTGAGACATCTCGTCTTCCTGAAATAGCGTGCACAAACTTAAAACCGAAGAATATGAACAGAAAACTGAGAATGGGTATGATCGGAGGAGGTAGCGATGCCTTTATCGGCGCTATACACCGAAGAGCCGCCCTGATGGAAAACCAAATCGAACTCGTATGCGGATGCTTTAGCGTAAATCCAGACATATCGAGAAGTTCGGGACGCTCCTACTTTCTTCCCGACGACCGGATCTACGACACCTACCAACAGATGATCGAGCACGAAGCTACACTTCCCGAAGGCGAACGCATGGACTTCGTTACGATCGTTACCCCGAACAAATTCCACTTCGATCCGGCCATGATGGCCTTGAACCACGGATTCCATGTCGTAATCGACAAACCGATGACCTTTTCGCTCGAAGAGGCCAAACAGTTGGAGCGCAAGGTGGGAGAGAGTGGATTGATTTTGGCGCTCACTCACGTCTATTCCGCATATCCGGCAGTCAAGGAGATGAGAGCCCGGATCGCAAACGGAGAACTGGGAAAATTACGCCGGCTGTACGTCGAATACACCCAAGGTTGGTTGGCCGACCGAATCGAACTTCAAGGTGGAAATAATGCAGGATGGCGAACCGATCCCAAACAGTCGGGCAAGGCTGGTTGTATCGGCGACATCGGCACTCATGCATGGCACTTGTGCGAATACATTACCGGGCAGCACGTAACGGGACTGTGCGCCGAACTGAACACCTTTGCCCCCGGACGTCAGGTCGATGACGACGGCGTAGCGATGCTTCGCTTCGATGGGGGATTGAAAGGAACACTGACCGCCACCCAAATTGCCAAGGGCGAGGAAAACAACATCCGGTTTCGGGTCTACGGGGAGAAAGGCGGTATGGAGTGGCGCCAGATGAACCCCAATCGACTGATTCTTAAAGGAAACAACAAACCGGAGGAGATCATTCACATCGGGAATAATGCAAAAATCGGGGAAACGGCCTTATGGAACACCCGGACACCGGCCGGACACCCCGAAGGATTTATCGAAGCCTTTGCCAACATATACCGCAACTTTGCATGTACCGTTTCAGCCAAGATGGACGGCAAGGAACCGACTGCTGACATGCTCGATTTTCCGACGGTACACGATGGAGTTCGGGGGATGCAGTTTATCGAGACAGCCGTTCGTTCAGGTTGGGACGATTCGCAAAAATGGGTTCCATGGATCGAATAAACCTTTCATGAAGAGGCCTGCGGAAGCTGGATCTCATTGATCTCTTAGATCTTATCGAAACACATGATAATAAAATAGGGGAGAGGCCGACGCCTTTCCCCTATTTTTTCAAAAATATTACCCTTTATTTTGTAGCAGTCGAATCTGCAGCCGCTGTATCTGCTGCCGCCGGTTCTTTCAGCTTCAGTTCGGTCTTAATCAACGGCATCAAATCGGTCATCGTTGCTTTATCGTAGTAAGCCAATGATTCTGCAGCCAAATTAAACACTAACGTATATCCGTTGCTCTTACTTATCTTTTCGATCGCTTGTTGGATCTTCTCGATCAGCGGATTATACAACTCGGCCTGAGCCTGATCCAACTGCGTTCTTGCAGTCTGTTGCAGGTTCTGATAACGTTGTTGCATATCAGCAAACTCCTGTGTTTTCAACTCTTTTACTGCATCGGAATAAGTTGCCTGATTTTTCTGAAAATCATCATACTTCTTGTTCAATTCGACCTGCATGGCATCGAGCTGATCCATCAGTTCCTGTTGCAACGCCTGAATCTTTACATCTGCCGAATCCTTTTCAGGCATCAACGTAAATACTTCAGCCGTATTGATATAACCGAATTTTTGAGCAAAAGAGGTTGTACTTGCGGTAATCAGTAAAGCGACTACCAAACCCATTTTCATAATCGTTCTCATAGCATTTTTTGTAAAGTAAGTTATTTAGTATTCAACAAATTTATAATTTCTTCCGTTTTATCCAAAGCCGGAGCGTAATAAAGTAACGTCTGATTGTTCGCACGATCAATAATCATTCCCAATCCATGACTCTCCGCATAGCTATTGATCACCCCGAATACCCGTTCCTGAATCGGTTTAATCAATTCGACTCTCTTTTTCATCAAGTCTCCTTCGGGCCCGAAAATCTGTTCTTGGTACTGTTTGAGTTCTCTCTCCCGGTTGATAATCTCATCCTCACGCATCTTTTTACTTGTCTCGGAGAGATAGCCACGCTGAGCTATATAGTTATTGTATTGCTCATCCAAGTCAGCAAAGGCCTGATCGATCTCCTTCTGATACTGTTCAGCAAGATCGTCTAACTGTTTGATCGCATCGTTATAATCGGTCTGCGATTTGAAGACAGCCTCCGAATTGATAAATACATATCCTTGTACCTGAGTTAGTGATTGTGCCTGCATCGTACCTACCGCACAACACATCACCACAAACAAGACGATCATTCTTTTCATAATTCAAAATGTTTAATTATTAAAACTGTTGGCCGATCATAAAGTGAAGCTGTCCTCCACTCCGTGTCGTCCGTCCGACAGGATTGTCGAAACCGTATCCCCAATCGATACCCAACAATCCAACGACTTGCAGATAAAGACGGAGACCGACACCTACCGATCGTTTAATCAAAAACGGATCAAACTCTTGCCATGAACGAAAGGCATTACCACCCTCTGCAAATACCAAGGCATAAATATTAGAAGCCGGTTTTAAAACAATAGGATATCTTAACTCCAGCGTATATTTGTTGTATGCTCGTGCATAGTCGGAACGACCGTTTGCATCATAAGAGTAGGGGGTAAGTGCACCGTCTTCGTATCCTCTCAGTCCAATGATGTCGACACCATAGACGTTGTATCCCGACATACCGTCACCTCCGACATCGAATCCTTCGAACGGAGAGGGTTTATTTTTGTTGTAAGCTCCGAGATAACCCATTTCGGCTTTTGCCATCAGGACCAATTTATTGTTGTTGGTCAAGGGGTAGAACCACTGTGCCTTCAGCTGCCATTTGTGATATTCGATCCATTTATACCGTTGCTGATCCGTCAAGGTCTGATCGGAATAATCGATATTCTGGAATAACGAATAGGGTGGAGTCAAAGCCAACGAGATCGAAAACTCAGAACCTGTCCGGGGATAGATCGGGGAGTCCACCGTATTACGGCTGAAAACCGTCTTCAAAGCGATAATGTTGGAGGTACCGTTTTCTACGATAAACGAGGTCCAATCCTTCAGGTTGTAGGCTTCGTAGCTAAGCTCATGGTACATGGAGAAGTTTCGATCGGGCCACGAAAGCCGACGTCCCCATCCGATCGAGGCACCTAAGGTTCTAAAGTGTTTGGTTCCCGATTGCCAAGCATAATAGGCATTCGATTCGTCCGAATAGAAGAGTCCGACTGTAAACGAATTAGGTTTCTTTCCGCCAAACCACGGTTCAGTAAAGCTCAAAGAGAAAGCTTTGTAATAAGAACCGTTACTTTGTGCCCGTATGGCCAACTGCTGGCCTTGTCCCTGAGGGTAGGGACGCCATGCCCCTTTTTTGAAAAAGTTTTTGATCGAAATATTGTTCAAGGTTACGCCGACCGAACCTACGAACATGCCGCTACCCCAACCACCGGACACTTCAAATCGGTCGTTGGCAACCTCTTCAAGCGGGAAACCTATATTGACCAACTCGGATGAACCTTCGACGGGTTGCACGTCGGGCATCATCGTTTCGGGATTGAAGTGCCCCAATTGGTTCAACTGACGGATCGTTGCCATCAACAGCGAACGGTTATACAGCTCTCCGGGACGCACATACAACTCCCGACGGATCACCTTATCGTACACCTTCTGATTACCCGAGATTTCAACTTCGTTAATCTTGGCCTGTTTTCCTTCGTATATTTTGATGTTCAAGTCGATAGAGTCTTCTCCTACGACCTCCTCTCCCGGATCGATACGCGAGAACAAATATCCGTTATTCTGGTATCTCGAATTGACCGAGGTCATATCGTCGATATTGTCCTCTTTTCCAAGTCCCAATCGTTTGTAAAGCGTCTTTTTATCGTACGTATCACCCTTATTGATTGCCAAGATAGCATTCAACTCATCGGTTTCATAGATGCTGTTTCCGGTCCATGTTACATTCCGGTAGTAGAATTTGTTCCCCTCCTCGACACGGAATACCAAACCGATACGATTATCCTTGATCGCATAAACCGAATCACTGAGAATCGCTGCATTACGGTATCCTTTCGAATTGTAATAATCGATGATATTTTCCTTATCCTCCTCCAACTCTTTGGATTTCAGCTTGCTGTTTCGGAAAAAATTGATACTTTTCTGGTGAATCTTCTTCATCGATCCCCGCAACTTGGCATCCGAAATCGCCTCATTGCCTTCAAACGTAATCTTACCGACCTTGACTTTCTTTTTCTTATCCACGACAAAGACCACCGTAACCATATTGTTCACCGTTTCGTGATCTTCGATTCGATAGGTTACTTCCGTATTATAAAATCCTTTCTCTTTAAAATACTTTTGAATAGCATCCTTCGAACTGTTGAGTATGAAATCCGACAACTGCTTTCCGTCCAGACTCAATGATTCGAACAATTCGTCACGTTGTCCTTTTCGAATACCCTCTACATTCCATTTGTCTACACGGGGACGTTCCTTCAAGGCTATCTCTATATTGATGCTATCGCCTTGAGGCTCTACATAGATTTGGATATCGGAAAAATTCTGCGAACTCCACAATTTTGTTATGGTTGACGAAAATTTATTACCCGGCAATTCAACTGTATCCCCTTTAGTCAAGCCCAACATGCGCTCAACGGGATCCTGATTTTTTATTCCACTGATTTTAATATCATTGACAATATACGGTCGAGGAGAAACATCGTAATCGAACATGGGTAGATCCAGCTTGTTTGTAGAGGAATCGGTTTGAGCGGAAACGGTCAGGTTAACCGAAAATAGAGTCAATATAACCGCCAGAGTCCTTAAAGAGTTTCTCATTTTTACTGTTGTAGTATACGACATTGTGTTATTTTTTCATCAATAATCCGTAACGTCTGTCTCGGTGTTGATATTCACGGATCGCCTCGTAAAAGGCCTCTTCGTCGAAATCGGGCCAATAGATATCCGTAAAATAGAGTTCGCTATACGACAATTGCCAGAGCAAGAAGTTGCTCAATCTCAACTCACCACTGGTACGGATCAACAGATCAGGATCCGGAATACCCGCTGTAGCCAAATTAGCTGCAACGGTATCTGCCGTTATGTCATGTACTTGCAAACCTTCGTCTCTCACCTGCACGGCCACTTTACGAACCATCTGGGTTATTTCCCACCGGGAACTGTAATTCACGGCTATGATCAGCGTTAATTTGCGGTTCTGGAAAGTCTCCTTTTCGCTTTTCGAAATGGCTGTACGTACCTCTTTCGAAAGCGCCTGAATGTCCCCTATAAAACGCATGCGCACTCCGTTTTGCTTCAACTCATCGGTTTCATTGGCAATAGTCGTACACAAAAGCTCCATCAGTGCAGTCACCTCACGTTCGGGACGGCCCCAATTCTCGGTTGAGAATGCATATACGGTCAAATATTCGACACCACACTCCACCGCTGCACGAATCGTTTTCCGCATGCTTTCGACCCCATTGATGTGGCCGACGACACGATCTTCACCGCGCTCCTGAGCCCACCGACCATTTCCATCCATAATAACGGCGACGTGTCGTGGAATATTTTCCGGATCCAGATTAACCATCAATTTTTTTTAAAAGTAATGTGCAAATATAACACTATTACCCGGATTTCCATTAAAACGATCCGGGGTTTTGGTTGCGAATGCGCATTATTTTACCAAATCGCGGCTATCGATTCCCCACATCATTTTATTTCTTAACGTATCGTAGAACGATATATTTTGAAAGCGGACCAGAAAAATCGACTTTTCGGCTTTGGTGACCTTGAAGGAGGCGCCATTGTAGGCCTTATAGTATTGGTTGTCAATAGATATGGAAAAGTCACGTTCGCGGCTGGCCACTTTCAGGCGGATCGAACTGTCGTCTGGGATGACTACCGGACGCATCGTGAGGTTGTGGGAGGCGATCGGCGAGATCAGGATGCAGCGGCAATCGGGCGACACCACCGGACCTCCGACGCTCAACGAATAGGCCGTCGAACCGGATGGGGTAGAGACCAATATGCCGTCCCCCCAATAGGTTGCGATCATTTCGTCGTTGACGTACACCTCTGTCGAGATCATATTCGGACCGTTGCGCTGGACCGACACTTCGTTGAAGGCATACGGGAATCGTGGATTCTGTAAGAATTCGCCTTCTATACGGATCATCGTACGGGCAGTCGTCTCGTAGTTTCCCGACTTCAGGTCGGCAAAGGCCCGGGCCATTCCCTGTTTGGTTACGTTGGCCAGAAAACCGAGCCGGCCGGAGTTGATCCCCACAACCGGAACAGGTTGATGATCCAGCAGCCGTACACAATCCAGAAAGGTTCCGTCGCCACCGTAGCTGACCATGATATCCTGCCGAGGATCGACCTTCACACTGTCATCGTAGAGCTGACTTTCGCCAAACGCCCTTCCGGTTTTTTCGGTGATCAGGCGGGCGAAATCCCGATTGATCCGATAGGATAACCCGTTGCTCTCCAACGCTGCGAACAGTGCATTCAAATCCTCTTCCACGAACGACGCCTGCGGCCGGCCGTATAAAACTATATTCATTCGATTCCGATTACTCAAAAAGTTGTACCTTTACAGCGCAAAAATAACGAAAATTATGACAAAGCTGAGTGTTAACATAAATAAGATCGCCACGTTGCGCAACTCCCGCGGGGGTGACCTTCCCAATGTAGTAGAGGCTGCACGGAATGCGGAGCGTTTCGGAGCGCAGGGCATTACGGTACACCCGCGTCCCGACGAACGGCACATTCGGTACAAGGATGTCTACGACCTCAAAAAAGTCATTACGACCGAGTTTAACATAGAAGGCAATCCGATCGACCGCTTTATCGATCTGGTGCTCGACGTGGTCCCCACACAGGTGACTCTGGTGCCCGATGCGGTCGATGCGCTGACCTCCAACGGAGGTTGGGACACCATTGCCAATAAAGCATTCCTGACGGAGGTTATCGCCCGTTTCAAGGCAAAAGGTATCCGCACCTCGATCTTTATCGACGCCCGGCCCGAAATGATCCCCGCCGCAGCGGAAGCTGGAGCCGACCGGGTGGAGTTGTACACCGAGCCCTATGCTTCGATGTACGAAAAAGACAGGAAAGCAGCGATTGCTCCGTTCGTGGCTACGGCCGAAGAGGCTTTACGGTATGGACTCGGGGTCAATGGCGGACATGATCTGAATCTGGAAAACCTGCACTATTTCGCCGAACGCATTCCGCACTTGGCCGAAGTGTCGATCGGACACGCTCTGATCTCAGATGCACTCTACTTGGGTCTTGAAAACACCATACAGCTCTATCTGAAACAACTGAAGATCGATTGATGAACGACGCGCTGCAACATCCGCTGTTTCGCCGAATCGGAGCGATTGCCGATGCCAAAGGGGTACAGGCTTTCGTAATCGGAGGCTATGTCCGGGACTACTTTCTGCGCCGTCCGTGCACCGACATCGACATCGTCGTCACGGGTAGCGGAATCGAAATGGCCGAAGCTCTCGGAAAAGAGGTCAGAAGCCACGTTTCCGTGTTCAAAAACTTCGGTACGGCCATGTTGCGTTACGACGGATGGGAGGTGGAGTTCGTCGGTGCCCGCAAGGAGTCCTACCGGGCCGATTCCCGAAAACCGATCGTCGAAAACGGCACCCTGCACGACGACCAGTTGCGACGCGACTTTACGATCAACGCGATGGCCTTTTCGCTCAATGCAGACTCTTTCGGCGAATTGGTCGACCCGTTCAACGGCATGGAAGATCTGGAACGTTGTATCATCCGCACGCCGTGCGATCCGGATACCACCTTTTCAGATGACCCGCTGCGTATGATCCGGGCCGTACGGTTCGCCTCTCAGCTCGGATTCGACATCGCCCCTGACACCTTCGAAGCCATCGGCCGCAACAAAGAGCGGATCAAGATCGTCTCGAAGGAACGGATTATCACCGAGATCAACAAGATTATGGCTTCACCCGTTCCCTCCATCGGATTCGAACTGTTTGACCGAAGCGGCCTGCTGCCGCTGATCTTTCCGGAACTCGATCGGCTCAAAGGGGTAGAGCGGGTAGGGAAGCATGCCCATAAGGATAATTTTCGCCATACGCTTCAGGTTACGGACAACGTGGCCCGGAGATCGGACAACCTGTGGCTGCGGTGGGCTGCCCTGCTGCACGACATCGGCAAACCCCGCACAAAAGCCTATGATCCGAAGATCGGATGGACATTCCACGGCCACGAAGTAGTGGGTTCGAAGATGGTCGCAACCATTTTCCGAAACATGAAACTGCCGATGAACGAGAAGATGAAATACGTTCAAAAGCTCGTTTTCCTGCACCTGCGTCCCATCATTCTGGCGGAAGATACGGTGACCGACTCGGCTGTACGCCGCTTGCTTTTCGAGGCAGGCGACGATATTGACGACCTGATGATGCTCTGCGAAGCCGACATCACCTCCGAAAACCGCGACAAGGTCAAACGATACCTGCGCAATTTCGAACTCGTCCGTATCAAGCTCCGAGAGATCGAAGAGAAAGACCGGATCCGCAACTTCCAGCCACCGATTTCGGGAGAGCTGATCATGCAGGTGTACGGTCTGAAACCGTGCCGAATCGTCGGTGATATCAAGAACGCCATCAAAGAGGCCATCCTCGACGGTATCATTGCCAACGACTATGATCAGGCTTACGCCTACATGGAACGTCTGGCCGCAGAGCAAGGGTTAACCAAAATCTCGGAATAAGCTTTTTCAGATTTAGAGTAACCGGACTGCCAAATGCCACTTTGCCGGTAAAAAATCCATTCACGGCACTCTCTTTGCTCCGATCCTTGCAAACCGTTTCAAAAACGAAACGGAGAAACTCTATAATCGTTCGCATCGAATATGTCGTTGAATATTCCTCAAACCAGCAGAAAACGGGTTGTCATCGTCGGGGGTGGATTTGCCGGATTGGCCTTGATCCGAGCCCTGCGTCGAAGTGCCTTTCAGATCGTTCTGATCGACAAACACAACTACCACATGTTCAAGCCGCTGTTGTATCAGGTGGCCAGCTCGGCACTGAACGTTGGCGACATAGCCTTCCCGTTCCGAAGGATGTTTCACGGATGGAAAAATTTTCATTTCCGGATGGGATACATCGAACGGATCGACCCCGAAAAACATCTGCTCGAAACGACGGCCGGAACCATCGGGTACGACTATTTAGTCTTGGCCACCGGATCGATTCCGAACTTTTTCAAGATCGAAAACATCAAGAAGAACGCGCTACCGATGTCCAACATCACCGATGCACTGAACATCCGCAACCGGATGCTTCGTAACTTCGAGATTGCCGTCACGGCGTCCACACAGGAGGAGTGCAGTTCACGGCTGAATGTCGTCATCGTCGGAGCCGGAGCCTCGGGCGTCGAAATCGCCGGAGCGTTGGCCGAGATGCGCCGCTACGTCATGCCCCGGGACTATCCACAACTCGATACCTCGCTGATGAACATCTATCTGATCGAAGAGCAAAACCGGGTATTGGGTTCCATGAGCGAAAAAACATCGGACGAAGCCTTGAAGACGCTGTCCGACAAGGGTATTCGCGTGATTCTCGGACACAAGATCGTCGATTACGAAAACTTTTGCGCGGTTTTCGACGACGGAGCGCGCATTCCCACATACAATCTGATCTGGACCTGCGGGATCAAGAGTGCCGCATTTCCGGGCATCTCACCCGCATGGATCGGGCGGGGTGGACGGATGAGGGTAGACGTATTCAACCGGATTATCGGATGCGACGATCTCTTCGTCATCGGCGACACCGCCTTGATGCAGGACGATCCAAACTATCCACAGGGGCATCCACAACTGGCCCGAGTCGCCATTTCGCAAGGGCAACAGCTCGCCCGTAATCTGAAACGATTGGAGACGGGCAAACCGATGCAACCTTACCGTTACAAAAACTATGGCGTCATGGCTACTGTCGGTCGTAACAAAGCCTTTGTTGAGTGGGACAAAATCCAATTCGGCGGTTTTTTTGCGTGGATCATTTGGTCCGTTGTCCACATCATGTTTCTGCTGGGAATTCAGGGCAAGTTGAAAGTTTTCTGGGGTTGGATCTGGAACTATTTCGGACACGATCTGCCGATCCGTCTGATTATCGGGAAATACGAACGCCAACAAAAAACCGACACCCTCTGATTCGGTCCAAGCCCCTCTTTGGATGTCGGATTCTTATTTCTTTTTCCGTGGACCTGCCATTATTGGGCCCAACAGAACTTAATGGCTGTACTGATTACTTTTGATTATTGCAGGACATTTTTAAAAGCATCAGTACATACAATCCACGTCTTTCGTCTACCATTTGATTTGAACATTAGTTTTTATTCTTCTTGTTTCCCTATCTTTTCATTTGAACATAATAACGAACAAAACTAACAGGAGCTTTAGAAACTTCTGTAAAAGTAAATGTTGCATAACCAGTCCTTCCGGGCGCTATACTATCATTTGCAGGTGCAGTCAAAAAAACAAATTCTTCATATTGTGTATATATAACACCTCCTGTGGGATTAGCTTGGACCCAATAACTATTTGGAACGACTTGCCATGATGTTCCCATCGGACCATGAAAAAAATAAATTAAAGACCCCCCTTCTGCAGGAAATTCCCGTTGTTCTTCTGGTATAACATAAGGACTTTCAGACACTACTACTTCTGAATAAAATTGTCTAAATTCACTTGCATTTCCATCATCGGGAGTTTGTGCCCGAGAGATATTCCAACCCTGCATGGCTCCTAAAACTGCCACTACTAACAAAACTAATAAACCTCTTTTCATAACTCAACCCTTTAAATTAATTAATAATTTTAAAAACAAATCTTTGTCATGCACACAAATATAATATACATCTGCAACAAAATCACAAAAAAAAAGAGAAGACCCCAAGTCCTCTCTTTTCTATTTTGCAATATAAAGGATTTTACTCTTCTGTTTCCGTTTCCGGCTCTTTCATGTTGTGGAACACATTGGTCACATCTTCGTCCTCCTCGAGACGCTCGATCAACTTCTCGACCGATGCCCGTTGCTCCTCAGTAACCTCTTTGGTGTCGAGCGGAATCCGTTCAAACTCTCCACTGATGATCTCAATGTTGTGATCCTCCAAATATTTCTGAATGGTTCCGTAGGCTTCAAACGGTGCATAAATCACAATCTCTGACTCGTCGTTGAACACTTCATCCACTCCGCAATCGATCAGCTCCAATTCCAACGATTCAATATCCAACCCCTCCTTTTGAGCGATCTTGAACACACATTTGTGCTCGAACAGGAACGAAACAGAGCCTGACGTACCCAACGATCCGCCACACTTGTTGAAACAGTTACGGACATTTGCCACCGTACGAGTCGTATTATCCGTTGCCGTCTCTACGATAACCGCAATTCCATAAGGAGCATAACCCTCATATACCATCTCCTTATAATCGCCCATCTCTTTGGAGGTCGCCCGTTTTATTGCCCGTTCAATGTTTTCTTTGGGCATATTCGCAGCCTTGGCATTCTGGATCAAGACACGCAACCGTGTATTGCCTCCCGGATCGGGTCCCCCTGCCTTAACGGCAATGGCAATCTCTTTTCCCAATTTGGTAAATGTCCGGGCCATATTGCCCCACCTTTTCAATTTCCGCGCTTTACGATATTCAAAAGCTCTTCCCATAGTATATTATACCTCTTTCTTTTTATTGTTTCTTTTTCGACGAACAAAACTATACTCTTTTTCACGAAAAGACAAAAAAAAGAGCACTTTTGTTCATTTTCATGATTGTGCTCTATGCTGTTTCGATATTTTTCGGCGTTTCGAAATCAATATCCGAGAATACGCATCATCGACCGGTAACTCTGCTCCTTGGCAAACAGCCGCGTGTAGTATTCGTTGTCGCTCTTGTCACGATCGATAATGATGTGCTTCGGAGCCGGAATCAAACAGTGCTGTATACCTCCGAATCCTCCGAGTGACTCCTGATAGGCTCCGGTGTGGAAGAAACCGATATATTGAGGTCCGCCCAACAGTTTCGGAAGGAAAATAGCATTGGAGTGAGACTCTCCGTTATAATAGTCTTCGCTGTCGCAGGTCAGTCCACCAAGGAAGACCCGCTGATACTCCCGATCCCAATTATTGATCGCCAACAGAATGTAGCGTTGGTTTATGCCCCAGATATCGGGCAGGGTAGTCATGAACGAACTGTCGATCATGTACCAGCTCTCCCGGTCGTTTTGTTGCTTCTGATTGATGATCGAAAAGAGCGTTGCACCACTCTCGCCAACCGTAAACGAACCAAACTCGGTAAATATGTTCGGTTCTTCGATTCCGGCCGAGTTGCATATATTTTTAATCTGGGCGACGATCTCCTCGGTCATGTACTCGTAATCGTAATCGAATGCCAGCGAATTCTTGATCGGGAAACCACCTCCGATATTCAGAGAATCGAGATCGGGGCAGATTTTTTTCAACTCACAGTAGACACTGAGACATTTGTTCAACTCATTCCAATAGTAGGCCGTATCCTTGATTCCGGTATTGATAAAGAAGTGCAGCATCTTCAGCGTAAATTTCTTGTTGTTCTTTATCTTACCCTTGTAATACTCCACGATATCGTTGTATCGGATACCGAGCCGGGAGGTGTAGAAATCGAATTTGGGCTCCTCTTCCGATGCAATCCGGATGCCGATTTTGCATTGTGTATGGATAGCGCTATCGAGCAGATCCAACTCCTCCTTGTTGTCTATGATCGGAATCGTGTTCTCGAAGCCACTGTGAATCAACGAAGCGATATTCTCCACATATTGCGGACGTTTGAAACCGTTGCAGATGATAAAGATCCCCTTGTCAACAATACCGCTGTCATAGAGCGAATCGATGATGTGTATATCGTAGGCCGACGATGTCTCCAGATTGATATCGTTCTTCAGTGCCTCTTCGAGAACGAACGAGAAGTGCGAGCTCTTCGTACAGTAACAATAGTTGTAACTTCCCTTGTAATCCACCTTGGCCATCGCTACATTGAACAGCCGTTTGGCCCGCTGAATCTGCGAGGTGATTTTCGGAAGATAGGTTATCTTCAACGGAGTTCCATACTGTTTGATGATATCCATCAAGGGAACCTCGTGAAAATTCAACTCATTGTCCACAACGGAAAATTCATCCTGAGGAAACTCAAAAGTCTGCTCGATCAGATCGATATACTTATTCTTCATGGCTTGATTAATGAAACACTTTGCAATCCACCTCGATTACATCGCCTATTTTTCACTCATGTAATCGAGCTACATCTCTATTAAGACAACAAAGTAGACAATTCTTTTCCACATTTACAACTCTTTCGGATAAATTCAGATAAAATAAATCGACTCATCTATCGTTTATCGAAACACGAGAAGCCCTCCAAACGACAAAATTGTCGGGCTGCAGCCTTGTTTCCTACACGAAAAAGTCCTATTTTTGGAAATTGAATTTAATCTGTCGAAGCTATGGTGAACAAGATTATCGCCGATTACCTAAAGACTTCCAAACGTTTGGTCGTTCCACAATTCGGGGCCTTTATCCGCAAAGAGGATAGCGGTACCATCGCATTCGTTCCTTTTTTGAAAAAGGATGACGGAGTATTGACCCAGCTGCTTTGCTCAGCATACGGATTGACTCCGAACGACGCACAAACGGTGATCAACGCATTCGTCGAAGAGGTCAAGGAGAGCGTATCGACGCGCGGCGTATATATTATAGAAGGGGTGGGGAACATTACGACCGATCCGAACGGTATTCTGCGGATGGAATCCGAAGCGCCCCAGCAACCGGCGGCTCAACCATCGAGGGTTGTTCCCGCAGAGCCTAAGCCAATCGAACCGGTAATTGCACCCCAAGCGGCAACGGAACCTCGGACATCGTCCGTAACACCATCCGCGTCGCCCGCCGACAGTCGTCCTGTGAGTCAAACGGTTCCTCCGGTTCCATCTAACGAGCCAAAGCCTGCGGCTTCCGCTCCTTCCACATCGTACCCAACCGCCTCGACACGGCAGACTCCGTCTTCGGCGCCAACGCAGAAAACCGTCTACTCGCAACAACCGACATTTCAGCAAAAAAATAGCGGAGCACCCGCTGCTACGACTCAAAAACCGCGTTCGACATACACACAGGGCCCGGGCAGTGGACCGCAAACCACCAGACCGCAAACCACAAGTCAACGCCCTCCGGTTTCAAACCGTCCGTTCGTCGGACCGACATCACGTCCAGCTCCCCAGCAGCAGCCTGCACGTCCTCCGTATGGCCGTACACCGCAAGGACCGCGCCGTCCGGTCAAAAAGAACAAGGCCGATCTGTTTATTATCATCGCCATTCTTGCTGCCGCCATTGCGCTGGGCGTCATGATTTTCGGATTTCTGGTTGGACGGTCAGGACCCGACATCGACTCGCTGATTCCACCTGCCGTACAGGTAGACAGTACAGCTGCCGACTCGACGATCATGCCAGCCGAGTAAAACGATCGAAAAAAACAACATCGGAGCACATTGATCTTAAAAAACTACAAACCGACATGGATTTAACCAGCGTTAAACAACGTTTTGGAATCATAGGTAATGACAGCGGACTGAATTGTGCACTGGAAATTGCCTTGCGTGTGGCCGCTACGGACCTTTCGGTCCTCGTGACCGGAGAAAGCGGAGTAGGAAAGGAGTTCTTTCCGCAAATCATACACGCCAACAGTGCACGAAAACACGGTAACTACATCGCTGTCAACTGCGGAGCAATTCCCGAAGGGACGATCGATTCCGAGCTGTTCGGACACGAAAAAGGCGCCTTCACCGGCGCTACCGAAGCCCGCAAAGGTTACTTCGAGGTAGCCGATGGAGGAACCATCTTTCTGGACGAAGTTGCCGAACTGCCACACACAACTCAGGTTCGCCTGCTGCGGGTGCTGCAAACCGGAGAATTTATTCGGGTCGGTGCCTCGAAAGCCGGAAAGACCAACGTCAGGGTCGTCGCTGCTACCAACATCAACCTGCGGGAAGCTGTCGCCGAAGGGCGTTTCCGTGAGGATCTGTACTACCGGCTGAATACGGTTCCAATCACTATCCCTCCGCTCAGGGAACGGAAGGGCGACATCTACCTGCTGTTTCGCAAATTTGCATCGGACATTGCCACACAATATCGCATGCCACAGATTACCCTCGACGAGCAGGCCCGACAAATGCTCGAAAACTATCGTTGGCCGGGAAACATTCGACAGCTGAAAAATGTGGCCGAACAGATCTCCGCGGTAGAGGAGACACGCCTGATCACCGGAGAGATCATCAAAAAATATCTGCCCGATTACGACAAAAGCAGAATGCCGGTTGTCATGAAACAAAGCGCCCCTTCGGAAGAGATGCACACCGAACGTGAATTGTTGTACAAAGTGCTGTTCGACTTGCGGAGCGACATGAGTGAATTGAAACGGATGATGGGCGAGCTGATGGCTTCGAAACGATACGAGGAGCCCAAAGAGATTGTCGGCCTGTTGCCTCACAGCACCCCAGCGTACCCCATCACTCAAACCGACAAATCCCATGAACCGGAAAACGCTTTGTATACGGATACCGAAGAGGTGATCGATGAGCCGCAGGAGGGAATGACCAAAGAACAAGCCCAAAAAGAGGCGATCATCCGGGCTTTGAAGCGCCACAACGGAAAGAGAAAAGATGCGGCCCGTGAATTGTTTATCTCGGAACGGACGCTTTACCGCAAGATCAAAGAGTTGGGAATCGACAAAATATTGTAAAATCGAAATATGAAAAAAATCGTAAGGTTCGTCGTCGCCATATTCATGTGTGTGTCACTGCTGCAAGGGTGTACGGTTCGTTACTCTTTCTCCGGAGCATCGATCTCTCCCGAAGTCAAAACGGTCAGCATCGCACGTTTTCCGAACAATGCGCTGTTGGTCGCACCGATTTTGAGTTCGACACTGACCGACGCCCTTCAGGATAAATTTTCGCGACAAACCAAACTGACATTGGTTCCAGAAGGAGGCGACTTGAGCTTCGAAGGAGAGATCACCAACTACACTTCGACACCGGCTGCCATCACCGGAAACGAAACGGCTGCCCTCAATAATCTGACCATCACGGTCCGCGTCCGTTTCACCAATGCGATAGATCCCTCGCAGAACTACGACAAGACCTTCTCTTCGTTCTCGACCTATCCCAGCAGTACATTGTTGCAGGAGGCCGAGACATCGCTGATTCCGGAGATTGTCGACCAATTGGTCGAGGACATTTTCAACGCAGCCGTATCGAATTGGGATTAATGGAGACAGGAAAAGGATTGCTCTCCCTTGAGCCGGAAGCCCTGCGACAAGTTGTCGAACAGTACCCATGGTGCTCGACGGCACGTCTTCTGTTGTGGAACGGGACGGGTGAACTGCCGGTCGAACTCCGGCTCCGTCAATCATTCCATCGTCTGCCCGATTACCTTCGTCAACAGGTGGAGACAGGGCAAAAGCCACAAGTCCCGCCCCCGACTCTCCCTGATGTAATCGATCGTTTTCTGGCGCTTGCATCCACTCGAATCGATCCCGAAGCGGATTCTGGCCCCCGAGAAGATCTCTCGGCCGATTCCGTAACGGAAAACTTCGACATGGTCAGTGAAGAGCTGGCAGAAATATATGCTGCACAGGGGCTATTCTGCGAAGCGAGAAAAATTTATGAGCGTTTAAGTTTGCTATATCCGGAAAAAAGTGTTTATTTTGCCAAAATTATTGCGGGAATGGAGGATCGCAACGTCCGATCCGCAACCACAAAAAAGAAAGTATAACCTCTAAAAAGAGCTGATAATGTATATTTTTTGCATTGTATTGATTGTCATAGCAAGTATTTTATTGATTCTTGCCGTACTAGCCCAAAATCCGAAAAGCGGCATGGCTGCCAACTTCGGCGCCTCGAACCAAGTGATGGGTGTCCGTCAAACCGCCGACTTCCTTGAAAAATTCACATGGGGATTGGCCATTGCGATCGTCGTATTGAGTCTGGCCGCTACGATGACCATGCCCTCCAACAATATTCTGTCGAGCAAAAGCGAAGTGGAAAAGATTCTGGAACAACAAGCTGTTCAAGCCAACGAGAACCTGCTCCCCTCCATTCCGGCCGAAGGTGCTGATTCGACCTCTGCTGCAGCGGCTCCGGCTACTCCGACAAACGATTCGGTCGAATAATCCGCTCGATCTACTTCCGAAAAATTTTTAAATGTATATAGTATGAGAACTGTCTCGGCTCTGCTGCAGACAGTTCTTTTGTTATTTTCTCTTCTTTTATCTACCGGGACCGCAAACAAAAACACGTAACCCGATCACAAGCAACAGCTACACGACAACAAAAGCACCGCTACATCTGATATGATACGCATTTTCGAGCCACAGGATATGGATGCCGTGCTGGAGATCTGGATACGGGGATCGTTACAGGCACATGGTTTTATTGAGGAGTCGTATTGGGAGAGACAAAAGGAACGACTTCGAGAAAACCTGTTGTCGCACGCGATAACGGCTGTTTATTGTGATCCCACGACGGAGCGGATCGGCGGATTCATTTCTCTGGTCGAAAATTTTATCGTTGCACTCTATGTCGCTCGGGAAGAGCAGGGCAGAGGTATCGGGCACAATCTGCTTCAATGTGCAAAATACTTGTATCCCGTATTGGAGCTATCCGTGTACACCGAAAACCGAGCAGCCCTATCGTTCTACCTTCTCGTTCTACCTTCGCGAAGGATTCCAAATCGTTCTCCGCAGGATCGATCAGGCGACGGGACACGAAGAGACGCTGATGATCCATCGTCCTGCCAGATAACGTTTTATTTTGCAATACCGGTACACAATTAGGAAAGGGAGAAGAAGAAATGATTTTTACAGAAAATATAGAGCGAGAAGAGAGGCCTATGAGCGTCGAATTTTCCGTTTGATCCGATCGGCCGATTTAGCTCCTGCACAGCAGGGAAAATCCATTCGAGCTGTATGCTCGCTGCTCATGGAGGGTTGCCCTCCGGAACTATCTTCATCCGTTGGAGAAACAAGACAGACTTGGAAAATGACAAAAAGGAGTTCCCTCGTATTTTGCCATACGAGGGAACTCCTTTTTCTTCTTTTTTCGGAATGAGACGTCTATCCGCGACAACATGTCTATCGGGTGACGACCTCCCAAACCTTGATGCATCGGTCGGTTCCCTGCGGGCCCTCGACTTCGAGCGTAACGGTCCACTCTCCGGCCCGATCGTAACGGTGAAGCGGATGCTGCTCTTCCGAGCCGGTTCCATCGCCGAAATCCCAACGCCACCGGGTAATCTCTCCCCGAGATCGATCCTCGAACAACACAATGCGCTGCTCGCGGTCTACCTCCGTAAAGCTCCATTCTGCATCGATCGCTGGCCGATAGGTCTCTTCCAACGGCATCAACCGAAAGGCATTGAGGTAGGAGGCATCGCGTATCATCCGGAAATCGTGCGACAAACACATGACCGGATCGGCCTGCGGCTTATCCGTATCGAAGTCGATCATACACCACGAGATGCCGATCAGTTCGTTCTCGGTCAACTGCGATACGACCGAACGACTGATGCCCTCCACTGCGGCATAATCGAACGGTGTGATCCAAAACTCCATCCGCAAGCGTCCGGATGAGCCATGCTCGAAATCGTAATCGTATGCTACGTTGGCATAAGGAAAATCCTTGATCCAAGGCGTTGCACCCCAGACCATGGCCCACTCCTTACCCTCCTGAACCGGAGTAAAGATGTGGTAATTCTGGGCATGTGCCCCGTGCCCCTTGAAATGCAGATCCGAAATCGGCAACACGTTGTTATTTCCGTTATCCTCTTTAATAAAGAGTCCGCCCGAAGCATCCCCGTCGACCACCAATTCGAATATATCCTGACGCAAGCCCTTATCGGAGAAGTCCCAACAATCGTCGTAGGCTTCTACGTAAAAATAGAGTCTGTTTTCGCCCTTCACCCATCCTACCTTGACCGTCAGATCGAACTCCGTAGAGTCAAGATCGGCTCCACGGCCTCCATGCGTATCGAACAATTCGGAGAGTCCCACGGCATAGGTCTCGGGCACCATATCCCAGTCGGAAAAGTCGCCGTCGATACGCGGTATGGCCGTACGCGGGAACTGAAAAACTTTAAACTCTTTTTCGGGTCGTGCAAAAGCTGAAATCTCAGACAAATACCCGAAAAACAGCACACAAAACAATAATATATACTTTAACGCTCTTTTCTTCATAAATAATTACTCTCTTTTAAGTCTGTCACACATCGACAGCGGGCAATCGTCGGGTGCACTTCCCCAAGACTCATTCGGTTCGGGTCCCATCTCGAACTCCAACGTCACATCTCCCGTAAACAGTTGTTTATGGGTCAACCAGTTTTTGGAGCAGGACACGCCGTTCACCCATACCGACTGTATGTAACAGTTTTCACGCGACACGTTCGGAGCCAATATGGTCAACTGTCCCATCGGATGCCGCACAACCGCCTTTTTGAATATCGGAGTGCCGATAAAGTAGACGCCTTCGCCGTGAGTCACAGGATAGAATCCCAACGAACTGAATACATACCAAGCCGACATCTGTCCCGTATCGTCGTTCCCGCAGATCCCTTCGGGCGATACGTCGTACATCGTGTACAACACATCGCTGATCCGTTTCTGGCCTTTCCACGGTTGACCGACATAATTGTACATGTACAGCGTATGGTGCCCGGGTTCGTTCCCGTGGGCATACTGTCCGATCATACCGGTAATATCCGGTGCCGGATTATCCCCGTGAATCTCCGGACTAACGATAAACAACGAATCCAGTTTTGCAACAAATGCCTCTTTGCCGCCGAACAGATCGATCAGGCCCTTGCCGTCGTGTGGCACAAAGAAGGTCCATTGCCAAGCCGTTCCCTCACAGAAATCATCATCCGGACGATAATGGTTCGAATGGAACGGATCGAACGGCGTCCGCCACGTTCCGTCGCTCATCTTGCCTCGCATGAAATTCGTCGTCGAATCGAACAGATTGCGGTAAGAATCGGCCCGATTCAGGTAATAGGCATAATCGTCCCAATGTCCCAACATTTTGGCCATCTGAGCAATACACCAGTCATCGTAGCTATACTCCAAGGTTTTCGACACCGAGTTGACTTCGAGATCGCACGGCACATACCCGTACTGTTTGTAATTACGGATGCCCCGAAACCCCTTCAAAAAATAGCCGAACGTATCGCGTTGTGCCGACGCCTTCATCGCCTCGAAAAGTGCTTCTGCATCATATGCTTTGATCCCCTTGTTGTAGGCATCCGCAATGACCGGCATCGAGTGGTAGCCGATCATACACATGTTTTCGACTCCGGCCAATGTCCAGATCGGCAGTTGTCCACAGTGGCGGTAATGTTCCAAAAACGTATTCATCAGATCGTTGGTCACATCCGGACGCAAAAGGGCGATCAGCGGATTCTGCGCCCGGAACGTATCCCACAAGCCGAGCACTCCGGCAAAATAGCGGAAATTACCCTGATAGACCTTTGAATCCGAACTCCGGTATTCACCCGTCACATCCGAATAGAGCTGCGGATAGAGCATGGCAAAATACAGTGACGTGTAAAAGACCTCTTTACGTGACAAATTATCGTCCTCTATCTGAATAGCTGACAACTCCTTATTCCACGACTCAAGCGCACGTTTTTTCACTTTATCGAAATTCCACGTCCGAATCTCACTTTCAAGATTTTTCCGGGCGCCTTCCATGCTGACCGGCGAGATACCAACTCGCACGACAAGCGGTCGGCTCGATCTGTCGGAAAAACTCAACAGCGCTCGAACATCCGTCCCTTCAAGTTCATTAGCTCCGTTTCGTGCAATTTTATTCTCAAAAAGTGAACACGACTCGATCGGTTCGGAAAATTGAGCATAGAAATAGACATGCTGCTCGGGTGCCCAGCCGTTCGAGATGCGGAATCCCCGAACTGTGCGGTTATCGACCCACTCCAACCGGGCGAGCTTGACCGTGTCGAAATCCTCGTCGGGCCAGATCGTCGTAGAGTGCTGACTGCCGTGTTTGAGGTCAATCACTAAATGCCGATCGGAAGTCGGGTACGAATATCTGTGCATACCACATCTTGCCGTAGCTGTCAACTCCGCATCGATGTCCGAGTCCAACAGTTTTACGCTGTAATAACCCGGAGCTGCTGACTCCTGATCGTGAGAAAACCGACTCGACACCGTCTCCGGATAGCGTTCACACGATTGCCACGAATCTCCCGTCACGGGAAAAAACATAATATCCTGAAAGTCGGTTCCACCGCCACCCGACTTATGGGTATGGCTGAAACCGTACAACACGGAATGGTCATAATGGTAACCCGAAGCCGTAAAATAGGTATCCGGTCCCAACTGTACCATCCCGAAAGGTACGGCAGCCATCGGTACTACACACCCCGCAGCTCCCGTACCCATCATCGGACGGACGTAGGAGACTGCGTCAAACTTCTCTTTGGCAGAAAGTGTCACACACGACACCAATGCCAAAAGAGTCCAAAAACACAATCTCTTCCTTTTCATGGAACTAAATATTAATATATTACAACATAGGGTCTGTATGGCCTCTCTATTTTTTAGTCGATGTTTCTGCTTCCCGATCGAGCAAATAGTAGATGTTATCGGCAATAGCAGCCGGGGAGATGAACATTCCACCGTATTCACCGGTCGTCGCATTGTGCGTGTCAGGGAAACAATAGTCGAAAGCCCCCTCCTTGTACCGTTCGTAGGTCTCCGGAATGTTGTGCGGACGCCAGTTGTCATCCGTGTGGACATTCATCCAGCGAATCGCCGCATTCGTGATACCCCGATGGAACTTCAGCCAATCGATTTCGGGATCCACCTCTTCCCAGCGGATTCCGTTGCTGACCGATTGTGCGAAGACGGAAAGCACCTCCCATTGAACGTGATCGCGCACCCAGTTGGCAAAGTACCAGTCACTCGAGCTCAGTACCGGTTTGGTGTTGTACAGCATCGGGATCTCTTTCGGCTCCCACAGGTGGGTAAACGGAATGATCGTTCTCATCCAATAAATCGCTTTCTCTTTGTATTTCTCATCACCGAACTGCTCGAATGCCTTGTAGTTTGCGATAGCCGCATGTCCGGCAGCGAACAGATTGGCCGCATGCAACGGAGTTTCCCAGAAATCACCGCCTTCGGGACGGGTCATCGGCATACAGAAGTCGATGGCTTTCTTGGCTGCATCGAGGAAACGTTGCTCTCCGGTCTCCTTACCGATCTGCAACAGTTCGATGGCCGGGAGAATCGTAATATCGAGCGCCGTAGCTCCATCCAGTCCCATCGGTTCTACGAACGAGGTAGCTACCTTGAAATCATCCTTGCGGTAGTGACGGCCATCGGGTTCGAAAGCAAATGATCCGTCAGCCCGCTGAATCTTCAGAATCTCATCGCCCTGTTTGGTCAACCGGGCCTTACGCGCCTCGGCACTTTCGGGAGCAGCCGGAGCGGCGTTCCCTGTCTGCAAGGACTCTAACTTTGCCTGAAGCTCTTTGGTGACCTGAGCCTTCTTGTTTTCCTGCATGTATCGGTGCAAAAAGCCGGGAAGCGACGGAGAAGCCTCATTGATCGAGCGTTGAACCACCCCGAAACCGTGACCTTCGTGCCATAAATTCGTATTGTAGGCCTGAGCCATCAGATCGAGTGCCTCACGGTACTCCCACTTTGGAGTAGAGGGTTCCGGCAAGCCGTGGCGGATAACCCAGTCGGCAATGATATCCACGCTATTTCCCTTCTTCAACCACAACTCGGCCTCAAATTCGATCTTCTGTCCAATCCGAACTTCCGGAGCCAGCTGCGAATAGAGTTCGTTCTCATGACCCTCGACCGAAGCATCCGGAATCATCAATCCCATCAACTGGTTATTCATCCTATCGACAAAATTAGGCGAGGCGAAAACCGGCTGCGGATGCTGTGTCCGATAGTTGAACCAACGGGCTGCCACCGCATTGGGATCCCAAGCCAGTCCGATCGCATCGCCGTCGTGGCTGATAGCCATCACCGGAACCGAAACCTTGTTGGGGTGGGGGGCCACACGGAGGGCCCACGGATCCTTGAAGAAGTCCGAACCGCTGGTCCACTCATCGCCGATCGCCCAATCCACACCGGGCAGGATCGCATCGTCCTTCTCGGTGCCGAACGACGATTCGCCCACCTTCAGCCACGGACCGCGCAGATAACGGAGGTAATAGTTTCCCGTAGCCGTCAGATCGTATTTCAACTTTACGACCGGCGAATCGGGGGTTATGGTCACCGTAACGGTTCCCGTAATGGCCGGCTCGGTATAGGGGTAGTGCATCCAGTTGTCAAACGACGTGCCCTTCAACATATCGCGAACGACTACCGATTTCACATGGAAAATCAGACTCTCGGCTTCGGCCGACTTTTCGCGGATGACCGAATCGGCCTCGAAACGCATCGGAATATCCTGATCGCGGATCATCAGTTCGCCCAGATGATCCATCACGGCCATCAGTTTCCCCTCCGGTGTGTGAATCTCGCCCCAGCCCCAACCTTTAATCCGTTTGAAAAAATTCATCGTGATATAGGGGTTCTCGAGCGTTACCGACTCATTCACATAGCTACTCTGTTTAAATTGGGGCGTCAACGCCTTATCGTCTCCGCCGTTCGCGCCGAACGCAACGCCCGACACACATACGCCCAACAACAGGGCAAAAAACATTTTTTTCATCTTAATACTTCAGGTTTAGCAGTTTCTATTTTCATTCAACTTTTTATCGATGGACTACTCCTCCTCGAACCGATAGTTCGCCCGACGCGACGGAGCCTGATCTCCATTGAGGAAAAACTCCTCGATGTCGCCCAGTTTCTGGATTCCGTCCGCCCAGTGGAAATCGAAAGCCAACTTCCCGGAGCCGAAATAGGAGCGAGGTATACGCACCATCATCTCATTACCCTCGTACCGGAACGCTACCCCTTTGGAGCCGCTCCACGACTTTCCATCGTAGGTTTTAACGGTCGAGGTCCGGTCGTTCTTAAACTCGGCATTGACCAACAGGTCGTAACCTTCCCAACCCGTCTCATGACTCTTGTCCGCATCGATAAACAACAGCATCCAATAGGGATCGGTATGAGGTGTCAGTGCTTCAGCCGTCTTCACATAGAAATAGACATAATCATCATCGCGAGCCACCTTCGACTCGACAATGTCGTTCCGTCCGGTCTCGTTGATATAGGGCCCAGCCGCGAAGTTGCCCGGACTGTTCCGATGGGTCACATCGTCTACATGATCGTAGTAGCTCTTCTTCACCCAACGCCACTGATCGAAATCGCCTTCCATGTCGATCGTAACGGGTGCACCCACCGGCTCGGGACGCTCCACACCTTTGTATTTGCGGACGTTCGCCACCAGTTGATAGTAATAGTTGTCGGAGTGTCCCCCCTTCATCGGCTCGATGTCGCGGCTATATTCTTGATTGTACTGATCGATAAAATAGCCTTCACCCATGCGTACTTCGCGTCCGCCCTTGCCGCATTTGGCACCCGGGAAAAAGTCCCACTTCTTCATCTCCTCTTCGTAATCCTGATTCGTACGGGTCATCTGACCGGCCGTCCACTCGTTCCACCCTGTCACAAAGACAAACTCCGGATCAACCTCCAAGGCTCTTTGCCACTGTTGATCGAAATAGAGCCCCCGATCGGTCACGGGAGTCACATCGTACTCGTTTCTTTCGGGTTCGACACCATCCTTAAAACTGCGGCCGATATTCGAAAGCGGATGTTGGGCCACGGCCACCGGAACATATTCGGGACGATCGGGTGACTCATGCCACCCCACCGACTGCGGATAGTGATCAACCCACGGCCACTCGTCATGACCGTTGTCGTACCACTTCAGCGTCGTCCATGCCCAGCTCTGACGGATCGTAAAGAAGTCGGTAATCTCTTTGGGGAAACGTACGTCATCCATCAGCTGCCGATCGCCGATGATGTGCTGTCCGAACATCAACAGCGGTTTCCCTTTCCACCGGAACCACAAATCCGCATACAATCCTCGACTGTATATTTCGTCCCAAAGCTGCATGACCGAATTCTGGCTCGCCAGACACGCAATCTGAGGCGTCTTTTCCCCTTCGGCACGCATCTTACGAAATACGTCGGCGATGAAAACAAACACATCCTTGTAGATCCGGTCGTTCGTATTATCGAGAACAATGACATCCACCCCCGCATCGACCAATTGACGGGCATGCCGGCGGATCATCCATTCGTCCTTCATGATATAGTACCCCGTCTCGGGTTCCCCCCAGTAGTGCGTTCCGCCGCCCCAACGGGGATTGACCGGGTCGGCTGCCAAAATTTCGGTTACGTTGTATGGTCCCTCTTTCGCTCCGTTATTGTTATGCGTCACGAAATAGAACATGCCGACGAACCGATTCTCTTTGCGCGGTCCACACTCGGCATATCCGGGCAAGGAACGACCCAAAGCATCGGTCGCTACCCATGTGTCCGACTGCAGGTCTCTGTATAGCGTATCGTTTTGCGTCCCCTGCGACTGGGCCGAAAGCATCGTCGCCCCCAAAAGGCAACACCCCGTAACAAGGCTTCTTTTTATCTGCATCATAACTCTTTTTTCTGGTTGTTCGTTTGGGTTAGAAAAATAGCCCCGACCTGAATGCAAGCGGGGCTATCTCAAATTATATTTATATAAAACGATCCGTGCCCCGAACCTTACTTGTTATCAGGGATTTCGATTGGATCTTTATATATGATCTGATCCCAGTCGTCAATTCCGATGATCTTCTTTGCGAACTCGAAGACTTCATCTTCACGATCGGTATCGAACGCTTGGAATACGAACCAAGCCGGTTTACGGCCCGACGGATCCTCCTCATCATCCGGAAAACGACGGATACCGATCCGCAATCCGCCCTCGCCACGTTGGTCGAACCATCCGTGCATCTGGTAGGCATCGATTCCATCGCATGCCTTGAGCTTCTTCATCGCATAGGCCATACCGGCAGCCTGTTCGAGCAGAGCTTGCTCGGAGTAATCTTTCGAGTTGGGATTTTGCTCCGACAAAAAGAGCGTCCGTTTCTCTTTACCTTTATAAAGCGCTCTCGGATGTTTGATCCATGCATCGAGCACCTCCAGATTCTTGAACGTGATCAGCGGCGTATTGTAATCGAACGTCGCATCCGTATCGAGCCAAGCCTTCGGTTCGAAGAGCGACTGAGGGTAGGGGTGATGGGCTACGCCCCATTTGAAATCGCCCTCAGCCTCCGTGTAGTCGAGCAACAACTCCAGCAATTGAGCCGACGGATAGCAATATTCGTTATGGCGTGACTGCCAGTAGTGGGTCAACGTAATCAACACTTCGGCATGCGGATTATACTTACGTGCGGTGTAATAGAGCAGACGCATCGATTTGATATAGATGTCCATGAACCGGAGAGCCGTCTTGATTCCGGCATTGGTCCACACCCAACCGGCATCCACCTCGTTGTGGGCGATCCAGTGATGGACTCTTCCGTACTTTTTGTCGGGACGGCTATATCTCGATGCGAGGAAATCAATCGCAGCAGCATATAGATTCAGTGATTCGAGCGTCGTCATGTTAGGCATTGTGTAGATACCGGCCGGGTCGAAATCGGGGTGTTCGAAAAGACGTCCGGCTGCCTTATCGGCAAATCCACGCTCCGGAGCAATCAGAATGATGGCCGAAACAATCATATTCCGTTTTGCGACGAACTGCAAGGTCTTGTCGAACCCTTCGATCGTCTTGGCATCGGCATAATAGGTCTTGCCGTTGTATTCGAACGGAATCGAATTTTCCGAAGGGGTCAGCCGCATAAAACCCAACCACATGTTGATCGTAATGCTGGTAGCCTGAAGGCTATCGGCATCCGAAGAGTAGGGACTGTTGTGGAAACCGCCGATTCCCTTCTTCGTTGCTACGACTTCATGGGGCAAATCATACATGGCTTTCACCTCATCGGCATAGTGACCGTGCGAACAGATCAGGAACCCTTTCTGTGATTTCTGAGCCAGTACCCAGCGGGAATAGAGCCGATCGTATTTCTGTCCGTCGATTTCAGCATAACGGTCAAACTTCATTTTGAACTTGGTCGGTTTTTCGACCTTCTGTTCCGTGATAAAATCCAGATCGGTAAGTTCTCCGAACATGGGGACTTCACACAAATAGACATCACCGGCCATCCCTTTAATATTTCCAGCCACCTCTATCGCATCGTCCGTGACCTTGACATCGGTCACCTCACACGGATAGTCCTTCTTTAGATAGATATCGACATCGCGATTCAGCCGGGCTTCTCGCTGTTCGGTTTCGATCTTTTTCTTGGCCTGAGCCAACTCTTTATCCGTATAGGCCCGTAACCGTGGATTTTTGATGCGGATCGTAGTCGGCTTAGCCGCATTGGGAACGATCAACAAACTCAGAAAGTCGTTTGCCCCGGTCATCTTTTTCAATTTATCCGTCACATCGACCGAAAAGGTACTCCATCCCTCGGCAATCGGCATGCGAATCATATTCTCTTCGATGCGCGAATGATCGTTATTGACCATTACGACCATGAATTCCATACCGGAAGCGCAGAAATAGTCAAAACTCAGCACAGCAATATCATCGGACAGTTCTCCGCTTTTCAACGGAGCGAACTCGATGATGGCGTTTCCGGGAGCTGTTGTCGCTTCGAATACGCCTTGTTCCACCTCTTTGAGGGTAAAGTCCTTACCCTCTTTAGGCACGACAGAAAGTTGCACAGAGTTTTGAGCCTGAACACTCGTCGCCAACATCAAGAGTCCGGCGAGCCAGAGACCCTTCAGATTTTTTTTCTTCATTTTGGTTAAATTAGGTTAATTAATCCATGCCGATCAGCACCAGCACATTCATTTCATGCTACAATAATACTCTTTTCTGGCCAGAATTCCTAACCCGCAAATTAAAATTTACTTTTCAAAGAATTTATTTCGGATTTTTATTTGAAATATTAAAAAAAACACATTTATTTATACAGTAAACCAACCACAATTCACACCAAAACCGCATATAATAAAAACCATTATGAAACGTAGTGCCATATTTTTTTACGTATCCGTGTCCTTTATCCTTGTAACCGGACTCTCTTTCACCCGTCCCGTCGATTCCAAACCGAAAACAGAAACAGACGCACTCTCTCATGATGTCGTTTCACAAAACACCTCGGCTAATGAGTTGGATTTATTAATAAAACAGAGGCCTTACATCCAAGACTCTCTTTTAAGGGCACATTTCATGTCTATTGTCAACCAATACCAAGAACGGCTGTGGTTCCACATCGACAAACCCTATTATGGAGTCGGTGACACGCTGTGGTTCAGAGGTTATCTGATCGATGCATCCATGCTTATTCCCAACACACAATCCAACTATGTCTATGTGGATCTGTTCGATCGGAGAAGAAGATTGGTTACCTCTAAAAAAATCAAACGCGACAGCATCGGATTTGCCAATAACATCATATTGCCGGACACCTTGTCGGCCGGAGAATATACTCTAAGAGCCTATACCGGCTGGATGTTGAATTTCGATCCGAAAAATTTCTTCCAATGCAACTTTACGGTCGGCAATCTCTACACCGGGGTCAACAGCAACATCACATACACGGACAAGCACATGATTATCGAGCTGTCGGACAAAAGCTCCAGACCTTACGGCAACAAAAAAACCGCTTACAGGATCTACTCCAAAGGAGGAACCTTGCTGTCTAAAGGGAAGCTCAAAACCACTTCGACAACAGGGGCCCTGTTCATTCCGCTTCCAAACAAGTCAATGCGAGAGGGAAGTTATGTCGAAACGAATATCGACATGGGATACAGAATCTATAACCGGACCTTCTTTATCGATCCTCCTGAATACGATTTCGACATCCAGTTTTTACCGGAAGGCGGAGACCTCATAGCAGGAGCCCCACAACGGATCGCTTTCAAAGCCGTACGTTCCGATGGCTACCCGGTTTTGGTGCAAGGCAAAATATTGAACGCCTCCGGCGCAACCATAGCTTCGTTCCAAAGCGAACACGATGGTATGGGCTCATTTTTGCTGACGCCCAAAATCGGAGAAACCTATCAAGCGGTTACCACATGTAATCTGACCTACAACGGGAATCCCGACCTTTCCAACAACAACGCCGGTATCGACAGCTTGTTCGATGCATCTTCGTCCGAAATAAAAACCAAAACATCCGATCTGCCTGCTGCAACGGATCGGACATGTGCTCTGGCGGTCTCTCCTGAGGGCGATCTTATCCATTATCGATTCCTCGGCAATATTCCGGAAATGAGTACACTCGTCGGTCATACGCGTAATCTGTGCCTCTTCACCCAACCCATATCCCCCAACGATTTTTCCGAAGGCCTGATCCATATCGACTCACTCCCCGAAGGAATTCTCCATTTGATGTTGGTCGACTCCTTAGGATTGCCCCTGACCGAACGGTTGGTGTACGTTTCTCACCCCGAATTACGCCCTGCATGGAAAGTCCGTCCCGACAAAGCCTCCTACGAAAAAAGAGAAAAGGTGAAAATTGACCTTGAATTGGATAGGCCCGAGTTCTTCTCCAACTACTATTCGGTCAGTGTCACCGACCGCAGTACCGTGTATTACGATTCATTAAGCGAAAACATAAATTCCTATCTGTTCGTCACCTCCGATCTGAAAGGATATGTACACAACGCCGGATATTACTTTATCGACAACTCTCCTGCCCGAATGCAGAAACTCGATCTGGTCATGTTAACTAACGGATGGAGACGATTTAAGGCAAATACCAAACCGGCGAACATAGAGAATAGAAACAAAAAGAAGGATGGCGTGCGTCCTTCATTTGACCCACATCTTTCCTACACGGCCCACATCTCGGCCCAAGATTCCTGCTCGGCACTCAGCTATTTCCTTCCCGCCCCATTCACGCCGCAAAATAGAGTTGAACAAAACCAATTCTTCACCGGAAAGGTGACCTCCCTGTTGTGGAACAAAGAGGCAAAAAACGTAGAGGTAAAAGCTGTTACTCTTGATAAAGACAGCCTGACTTTTCTTACAACAACAGATAGCTCAGGTCGATTCACGATCGATGGTTTCGACATTGCCGACACAACGCTTTTCCAATTTACATCGCGCGGAGGAAAACGTGACAAGACTCCATACTACGTAGAAATCGACAGAATATATCCCCGCCCCCTGCATACACCCTTCTACCCCTATTCAAAAGGCGATGTAAAACTACCTTACGAGAAACAGTTCAAGGCCTATCTCACTTCGACAAATAAAGATACCATCGCCGGTTTTACCCTCGACGAAGTAACCGTCACGGGACGAGATCCATTCCTCCCGTTGAGATCCACTTACGGAAGAGTCTATGATACGACATACATATCCAAACATAAATCTTGGAATGTTTATCAATATTTGGCCCGTTTGGCCAACGTCGGGAGGTACGTCCGTGAACAGCTATTTACCATAATCCTACCCGGAGGCCGTATCCAATTCCTTGCTCAGGTCCGCGTAAACGACTCGATCATCGGAAGCCGTCAGATCAATTTTCTCAAAGGGATCGATATGGAAGATGTAAAATACATCGGTGTCATTGTACCGGAGGGACTTGCCGGTGTCGCACCCAGCCCAAGCAACGTGACACATCCCTATCTACAAAGTAAAATATATCCCTATCGAATCGAAGTCATTCTAAAAAAGGGAGCTCGGATTACACAACCGGATTATACTTTGTATGAATCGTTCGGCTACGCCAAACCCGTTGAATTCTATCACCAAAGATATGATCGGCCGTGGCGACTGAACAGCAAACATTTCGATCGACGTTCGACGCTTTATTGGAACCCTTATGTGCAGGTATCGGACGATGGAAAGGCATCTATTGAATTTTATGCAGACGACAGCAACAATCCTCAGTACGAGATCACCATTGAAGGCATTTCGCCATCGGGCATTCCGGTCTTTTATCGGTCAGCCCTATCGAAAGAGGAGTGATCCATCGCTTTCGCATTCAACATAACCGTTGAATATTAATTAGATAGATATATACTTTTTTGTCTCATAACGCTTCACGACCGGTACATAAACTATCGATCGTGAAGCGAAAAATTTATTTTTTGTTATATATCTCACAAAAACAGCCTCATATAAATATGGCCTATCTTCAAAAAGATTTCCATTTCACGGAAATCTATGACTACTGAAAGCCGATTAACAAACCATAAAAGTTGTATCTTTGCATTCGGAAAATTTCATAACCGATTTATGGTATTTTCCGGATGTTTGTCGTTATTTTAAGGTATTCGTGCATGTCTTTTTCGCGTATATTTTTGCAAACGGCACAAGTGGAGCACAACATCAATGGATACAGGGAAAGAAGAGATTACATACAAACGCCTGTCCGAACTGAAAACTTCGGAAGAGGGGGTTATCACAAAGGTTTTCGGACACGGGTCGTTCCGTAACCGTATTACAGAGATGGGATTTATTCGGGGCAAAGTGGTCAAGGTCATCAAAAATGCTCCGCTCTCGGATCCCATAGAGTATGAAATCATCGGATACAGAATCGCACTCCGAAAAAGTGAGGCAGAGCTGATCGAGGTCTCCGTTCCGGCCTATATCGAAACCCATCCGCTGACCGACGATGCCACTTTCCGGGATGAATCGGTCAACCGCTTTGTACACGAAAGCGGCCGGATCATCAACGTTGCCTTAGTCGGAAACCCCAATTGCGGCAAAACCTCTCTGTTCAACGTGGCTTCGGGTTCGCACGAAAGGGTAGGAAATTACAGCGGCGTGACGGTCGATGCCAAGCAGACAACGTTCCGTCAAGACGGATACACCTTCAACCTCTGCGACCTGCCCGGCACCTACTCGATCACGGAATACACCCCCGAAGAGTTGTATGTCCGCAAACATATTCTCAATGACATGCCCGACGTGGTGGTCAATGTATTAGACGCCACGAACCTCGAACGCAACCTCTTTTTGACCACCCAGCTGATCGACATGGACCTGAAGGTCGTCATCGCGCTCAACATGTTCGATGAGACAAAAAAACAGGGGATCGAATTGGATTACGAGACCTTGGGGCGCATGATCGGAATTCCGATTGTTCCCACCGTTGCATCCAAAAACGAAGGCATCACCGAACTGTTCCGGACGGTCATTGCGGTGTTTGAAGACAATGAACCGACCGTGCGCCACATCCACATCAACTACGGTCAGGACATCGAGAAGAGCATCCGGTTGGTTCAAAAATACTTATGGAAAAATGCGGATATTGCCGCCCGCTACTCTACACGTTATCTGGCAATAAAGCTACTGAGCGACGATCACAACATTGCCAAGTTGATCGAACACGTGGATAACTACGCTGAAATTGCAAATGTGGCGGCCCGGGAGCGGACAAAACTCGAAAGCCTGCACGGCGATCGGGTCGAAAACCTCATCACGGACGCCAAATACGGATTTATTACCGGAGCTCTCGAAGAGACTTGCCGCAGACCCGTTGCTCAAAAAAACCGACGGGACGACCGGATCGACCGCATCATGACCCATAAGATCTGGGGCATGCCCATATTCCTGCTGCTGATGTGGATCATGTTTCAGGCTACGTTCACCATCGGTGCCGTACCTGCAAACTGGATCGAGTCGGCCGTTTCGTGGTTGGGAGCAACGGTCAGTTCACACATGCAAGACGGTTCCCTGAAGGAGTTGGTGGTCAACGGGATTATCAATGGAGTGGGGGGCGTGATCGTCTTTCTGCCGAACATTCTGATCCTCTTCTTCTTCATTTCACTGATGGAGGACACTGGATACATGGCTCGGGCAGCCTTCATCATGGATAAGCTGATGCACAAAATCGGCCTGCACGGAAAGTCATTCATCCCGCTGCTGATGGGGTTCGGATGCAACGTTCCGGCCATCATGGCCACCCGAACGCTCGAGAGCCGCAAAGACCGGATTCTGACCATGCTGATCATTCCGTTCATGTCTTGCAGTGCCCGGCTTCCTGTATACGTGCTGCTGATCTCCGCATTCTTCCCGAAAGGGCAGGGGTTGGTTCTGTTTTCGATCTACCTGATCGGCATTGTGGTGGCGGTCTTGTCGTCGCTGCTGTTCAAAAAGGTACTCTTCTCCAAAGTGGAGGCACCCTTCGTCATGGAACTTCCTCCATATCGGGTTCCGACGGTACGCAACGTAGCCCTGCACATGTGGAGCAAGGGTTCGCAGTATCTGCGGAAGATGGGGACGATCATCTTGGCCGCATCGATTATCATTTGGGCATTGAGCTACTATCCCCACAACACACGTTATTCCGAAGATTTTGACGCACAGAAGAGCGAAATCGCGGCATCGACAACCCTAACCCCTCAAGACAAGGAGCAAAAAATCCAACAGCTGAACAACCGGATGCATGCCGAGCAACAGGAACAATCCTACATCGGACGTTTCGGCCACTTCATCGAACCGATCATACGTCCGTTGGGCTTCGACTGGCAGATCGGAGTCAGCCTGACCAGCGGATTGGCCGCCAAGGAGATCGTCGTGAGTACGATGGCCGTATTGAGCAACAGCGGAGATGACGAAAGTGCTCTGCCCGAGAACCTGAAAAAACAGGTCTACACGCACGGAAAACACGCAGGAGAACCCGTATATACGCCCTTGGTCGCCTATTCGTTGATGTTGTTCATTCTGTTGTATGTCCCGTGTTTTGCGACCATCACGGCCATTCGCCGTGAAGCCGGCTCGAAGTGGGCCCTCTTCTCCGTACTTTATTCGATTGCTTGTGCTTGGTTGGCATCATTTCTGGTCTACCAAATAGGCAGTCTGTTTTAGATCTATCCATTTTACAATCGTCATGCAGGATATCATCACATTCATCATCATCGTCGTCGCCATTCTGGTTCTGGCCGGAATCATCTACCGCAAAACAACCCATAAAGGGTGTGACGGAGGATGCGGTTGCGAATGCTCCTCGTGTTGCAACAAAAAAAGCGACGGAAAAAGACCTTAATCTTCTTCCGCCGCTCGATTTTGTCCAACAGCGACAGCAGTTCTACTTTTCCGCCATCAGCTGTTCCAGACCCCGTGCCAACTGATCGGGGCACGAAGTCCCCTTACCCTTACAGTCTATTCCTTTCAAGCGGTGAATAACCTCTTCCGCCGGCATTCCCTTGATCAAGGCACACACACCCTGCGTATTGCCATGACACCCTCCGATAAACGACGCTTCGGTTACTTTACCGTCTTCGACCGTCAATCGAATCAATTTCGAACATACGCCACCTTGCGGTATGTACTCAATACTTTTTGCTCCCATATTTTCTTTTTATAAAACCGGCGCAAGATACCGATTTTTCAAGAATTTTCGCCTCTATTTTCCTCTATAAAATCAGCGAACGGCGAGACAACACCTCCATGAAGTGCTCGCGATAAGAGTCCGAAATCGGAATGTACACCTTCCCGAAAACGATTCGATTGCGCTCGATCGTCCGAATCTTGTCCACGTTGACAATAAACGAACGGTGAACCCGAACAAAGCGAGTCGGAGGCAGATTCTCCTCGATGGATCGCATGCTCATCAACGTCATGACGGATTCGCCCGTCTCGGTGTGGATCTTCACATAATCCTTCAGGCTTTCGACATAGAGGATCTGATCCAGATGCAGCTGAACCATCTTGTAATCGGTCCTGACAAAAATCGAATGCGCCATACCCACCCCTTCGGTTGCAGGTGCGACAGCCTGCTGCTGCTCAAAATAGCGCAACGCCTTATTCGCCGCACGCAGAAACTCCGCATAGCTGATCGGTTTGAGCAGATAATCCAACGCATCGACGCGAAAACCCTCCAAGGCATACTGCTCGAACGCCGTAGTGAACACCACACGGGTACGGTCGCCAACCATGCGCGACAGTTCGAGACCGTTCAGCTGGGGCATCTGTATATCGAGGAAGAGCAGATCGATCTTCTCCTGTTGCAGCACGGAGAGAGCCTCCACCGCACTCGAACTCGCTCCGGCCAAGTGCAAAAACGGAGTCTGTTTGACATAACCGGCCAACAGATCGCGGGCCAACGGTTCATCATCCACTACAAGCGATTCGATCACCATACGCGTTAAAGATTTATAACCAACTGAGAAACATATCGATCTCCCATCCGATCGGTCCGCAGGATATGCCGGTTCGGATAGATCAGGTTGAGCCGCTTCCGCAAATTTGCCAATCCGATGCCCGACCCGCTGCGATCGTTGTCCGTCTTGGGGAAATAGCTGTTCTCTATGGTACAGATCAGGGTATCCGACTCCGCAATCCGGAACGAGATGTTGATAAACGACTCTTCCGAAGGACTGATACCGTGTTTGAACGCATTTTCGATCAGCGTGATAAACAACAGCGGAGCGACCATATAGCCCATACCGTCTTCAGGAATGTCGATCTTCAGATGCACCCGATCCGAAGCGAGCCGCAAACTCATCAGCTCGACATAATTCCGCATGAAAGCAAACTCCTTATCGAGCGAGATGAAATTCTGGTTGTTTTCATAGAGCACATAACGCAACATGTGGCTCAGGCTGTGCACGGCATATTGGGCCTGCTGTGGATTCACCTGAATCAGGGCATAAATGCTATTGAGTGTATTGAACAGAAAGTGCGGATTCAGCTGGTTCTTCAGATTCTTCAGTTCGGCCTGTGTCCGCTCCTTCTCGATTTCGCGCTTCTCATTTTCCACGTGATACCAGTTGGCCGTCATCTTGATGGCAACACTCAATGCAACCGTCAGCCCCAACAATATGGCATTCCACAGAAAGATAAAGACCAAGAAGAGTTCGGTTCGCGCAGCATGTCGATTTTTCGGCTCGGGTTGTGCCTCTTCAAAGAAGTTTCGGAAAAGCCCGTGCCACCCGTGCTGGATCAACACAAATATTGCGATCAGCACCAGATTCATCACGATAAATCGGGCAATGTGCTTTCCGAAGAGCTGGCGGTCGATCAACCAACAATAGTTGATGTAAAAGACCGACATAAACGATACCGGATTGACACAAAAGTCCAGATAACGGATCCAAGAGAAAGTCTCGTTTCTCATGTAGGAGAAGAAGATCGGTGAGAGGAACATCAGTACCCACGCGATCGTATGTATCACCACCTGAAAAACGGAATTGACTCTATTTTGAGACATAACCATAACTTTTCTCCGGTAAATTTAAATGTTTTTATTCGATTTTCGTCACTATTCGTACCGAATCGCCTCGATCGGATCGAGATTCGACGCCTTTTTGGCCGGATACCATCCGAAGAATATTCCGGTCACGGTACATACGGCAAACGAAAGGATCACCGAATAGGGCTGAACGAATACGGGCCAGCCGGCAATGTATTTGATGGCCGCAGCAGCACCGATTCCCAGAAGTACTCCGATGATGCCTCCCACAACACTGATGATCACCGCTTCGATCAGGAATTGCCACAGAATATGGCGGCCTTTGGCTCCGATCGACATCCGCAGACCGATCTCACGCGTCCGCTCCGTCACCGAAACATACATGATGTTCATGATACCGATACCTCCGACCAGCAGTGAAATCCCCGCAATGCAGGCCAAAAGCACAGTCATCAAATCCGAAGTTGAACTCATCATCGAACTCAGCTCCTCCTGAGACCGAATATTGAAATCATCCTCCTCTCCGGACCGGATATTGTGATTTTGCCGCAAGATAGCCGTCAGTTCATCAATCGCCTTGTCGGAGAGCTCCTCAGTTACGGCCGAGGCAAAAATACCTTGAAGATAAGTGATCGCCAAGATACGTTTCTGCACGGTCGTGTAGGGAGCCAGAATCAAATCGTCCTGATCCATACCCATCGAGTTATAACCTTTCGAGGTCAACACTCCAATGATTTTAAACGGAATCTTTCCGAACCGAATGGTCTTTCCGAGCGGATCCTCTCCATTCGGGAAAAGGTTATCGACAATGGTTTGTCCCACCACACACACCTTTGCGGCACGTGCCACATCCTGATCGGTAAACATCTCTCCTTCGCTGACCGTATATTTACGGATATCCATATAGTCCTGATTGATTCCGTAGATGGTAGTCGGAGTGTTGTTCGCACCATAGATCGCCTGACCGCTGCTGTTGACCGACGGCGAACAGGCACTGATGTAGGAGGATTCGTTGATGATCGTCTTGTAGTCTTCGATCTTGAGCGTCTGCATGCTGCTGGCACTCTGCCGCACGCCACCGAAACGTCCAGTCCCCGGATGAATCATGATCATGTTCGAGCCCATCTCCGAGATCTGTTCCCGGATGCTGCGCTTCGACCCCTGACCGATCGCCAACATCGCAATGACCGAACCTACGCCGATGATGATGCCGAGCATCGTCAGAAACCCTCGAAACTTATTGTTGGAAAGCGCCTTGAGCGCAACCTTTATCAGATTTTTATAGTTCATAATCTCGTCCTTAATTATAATCCGTTATCTACGGGAAGCGAATCGAGCACCTCTTTGGCCGACTTCACGTTCGTGTTCGGGGTATCTTCCGTAATCTTACCGTCCCGCAGAACGATATTGCGGCTACTGAACTGTGCGATCTCGGGATTGTGGGTAACGAACACGATCGTACGGCCTTCGTTATACAACTTCTGAAACAACGTAAGGATTTCAAACGAAGTCCGCGTATCGAGGTTTCCGGTCGCCTCGTCCGCCAAAATCATCACAGGATTGTTGACCAATGCCCGAGCGATTGCCACACGCTGCTGCTGACCTCCGGACATCTGATTCGAGCGGTGGTGGATCCGGTCGGCCAGTCCCACCTCGATCAATGCCTGCTCGGCACGACGATGACGCTCCCGGGCCGACACCTCGGAGTTGTAGAAAAGCGGCAACTCCACATTCTCGAGTGCCGTCGTTTTGGGCAACAGATTGTAGGACTGAAATACGAATCCGATCTTCCGATTCCGCAGTGTAGCCCGCTCGTTGCGGCTCATCTTCTGTACCGAAACCCCATCCAGATAGTACTCTCCCGAGGTTGGGGTGTCGAGACATCCGAGCAGATTCAACAGCGTCGACTTCCCCGATCCACTGGTACCCATGATCGTCACGAACTCTCCCTTGCGTATGCGGAACGAGACTCCCCGCAACGCATGTACCGTCTCGTCTCCCACGACAAAATCCCGTCTGAGGTTCTCGACCCGTATAATATAATTATCCATGATTCTCTCTTTCTCTTAACGATTCCCTCTATTTCTTCTTGTTCTTATCCCTGTCCGGAGGACCCGGCATAAACGGATTGGACTCTTGCTGCGAATCGGAAACCGAAGGCACTCCCAAATCGACTGCCGTGATAATCTGATCTCCCTCCTTGATCGGACCGCTCACCTCCGCGAAGATACCGTCGTTGCTTCCCACGGTGACCTGCTTGGGCTGAGGACCCGATGCCGACGGAACCCAAAGTGTTTTCAGTTTGGCATCGACCGAATCAGTGGTGGGTGTATCGACTCCCTCAGGGGTAAACCGCAGCGCCCGTAACGGAACAACCAGTACACTGTCTTTCTGCATCGTATAGATCGTCAGGTTGGCCGTCAAACCCGGTTTCAGTTTCAAGTCGGGGTTGGGCGCATCTACAACCACCTCATAGGTTACGACATTCGATTCGGTAGTCGGTTGCAGACGAACCTGCGTCACCGTACCGTTAAATTGATCTTCGGGGAAGGCATCGACGGTAAACATGGCTTTCTGGCCCTCTTTTACCACTCCGATATCGGCTTCGTCCACGTCTGCAATCACACGCATCTGGCGCAAGTCGTTCGCTATGGTAAACAGGGTAGGGGTATTGAAGCTCGAGGCCACGGTTTGTCCCTCTTCGACCTCACGGTCGATTACCACTCCGTCGATCGGCGACGTGATCGTCGCATAAGCCAGATTCTGACGTACTCGTGTCATATCCGACTGGGACTTTTCGTAGTTGCTTTTCGCCGTCTTGTACTGATACTCGGCCGTCTCGTAATCCGTGTCGCTGACCATGTTTTTCTCGTGCAGACCCTTGATCCGATTGAAGTTCTTCTCCTGATACTCATACTCCGTCTTATTGGCCTCCAAGGTTGCCGTACTCGACTCGAGTTCGGCCTCCAACGTCGTCCGGTCGAGTTCAGCGATGATCTGGCCCTCCTTGACGATCGAATTATAATCCACGTAGATATTTTCGATGATACCGGATACCTGAGTACCCACCTCCACCTGAATGATCGGTTCGATCGTTCCCGTGGCGGTCACGGTATTCACAATCGACCCACGACGTACCTCGGTCGTCTTGTAGCTCATCTTTTGCGGGGCCTTCGATCGGGTGGCGAACAGGTAGATACCTACGGCAATCACAACCACCACCAGCACCGGAATCAGAATTTTCTTCACTGTTTTCATATCGCGTTTTTTTAATTGTTTTTTACTGAATTATAAGGTGATCGGTTCGTTTTGATAGAAATTCAACAACTTGATCGACAGAACCGCCTGATATTTTGCCTGAATCTGCTCCTGTTGTGAAGCAAGATATTCGTTCTTCTGGGTCAACAGGTCGACCGTGTTTTTCATACCGGCATTGAACTGCTCCAATACCAGATTGTAGCTGATCGCGGCCGATTTGACCTGATCGTTGGCTGCAATATAACGGCTCTGGGCCGAGACCGCATCCTGATACAACGATTCAATCGTCCGGAGCAGCTCCTTCTCCATATTGGTATAATCCAATTCGGCCTGCCGGGTCTGGAGCCGGGCTTTGGCAATCGACGTTTTGGCCTGACGGCGATTGAAAATCGGTACGCTCAACGTCACACCTATATTCTCATTCAACTGGTTGTTCAACTGATTGTAGAACGAGTAATTCGTTCCGGAGATATTTCCCGTACCCACGGCCGCACTGGCGGTGATCGACGGCAGCGCTTCGCTGGCAGCTATCTTTTCGCCCAACTGCGACGACTCGATATTCAGCCGACTGTTCTCCACCTCCGGCATCACCTCCAAAGCCCGGGCGTACACATCGGCCAAAGCCGGAATTTCGACCAACACGTCGGTACTGTCCAGATCGGGAAACTCCACCTCGAAATGTTCGTTCAACCCCAGCTCGAGCAGCTGCTTCAACGTCAATATATCTTGAGAAAGTGTGGTTTCGCTAACGGTCAGCTGATACTTGTCGCTGCTGTACTGCGACTCCATCTGCGCATAGTCGCTCGGCGCGATCGAGCCGGCCTCGAGCAATGCCTTAGACCGTTCCAACTGAGCCGCCGAGGACTCTACGTTTTGACGGTTGATCTTTACATTCTCGTTGGCGTACAGAATATTCAGGTAGGCCTGAGTTACGGCAATCTCTATATCGTTCATTGCCATATACACCTGATACTGGGCACTCTTTCCGACAACCTCCTGCTGTTTGAGCGAGTTGGTGAGCTTCCCTCCGTTGTAAAGAGTTACCCCTGCATTCAACGCGTAGTTTCCGGAGTAGGTTCCGTTGGCCTCATAACTGCCGTCCTCCTGCTGCTGTTTCTGATTTACGAGATTCTGCGATGTCGAAAAGCTCAGCGAAGGCAAACGCTGTGCTTTGGCCTGGGCCAGATCTTCGGCCGCACTCTCTTGCGCGATCTGCGTCGTCTGAACCTGAATGTTGTTGCTCCTCGCATAGTCTATGCACTGACGCAATGACCAGCTTCCCTGCGTCGCCTGTCCGTTCAACGCCACGCTGAAAAACGACATCAGTCCGACCGCCGCAATCCGTTTCATTTTCCCCGATTGATTTGTCATATCCGTTCGTATTATGATACATTTCGTATGCAAACGTACTATTTCATTTTCCGTACGTCAACTAAAATATACTTACACCCGGGTTTTGTCGACGAATCGCCGTTTTTTACCGATTTTACCTCATAGACATTCCTCGATACAGCCACTGTACAGGCTTGAAACAAGGATTTGCCGCATATCCATCGATCCTTTTCACTCCGCGTCTGCCCCAAGAGAATTTCCCGGCATCGATGCGTAATCTTTTGGCCTGCACATCGTGCTTTTTTTAGGATAGTTCGGCCGGTCAGGCGCAGTTTTTGATAATGCGAACGAATGTAAAAAACAAAAAATTCAGCGCTATGAAACTCGAAACAACCACTTGGTTCAGAACTATTCTGGTCCTTGCCGTTCTCTTCTGTATCGGTTACGGCATCTGCCTGCTCTCCCGTGACGACGAAATCGCCAAAACACTCTCCGGGATAGCCCTAATTTCGACAGGAGTATTCTGCTTCGTATGGAGCCTCTTCCCGGCCTCTTCCGGAATATGCGACATACGGCGGACCGCTGCCATCAACAAAATCCTATCCGTCACAGGCTATGTTCTGGCTTTGATTCTGCTTGCCATCGGCATCGTTCTGTTAACCTGTCCGGAAGAGTTCATCGCCGGACACCTCGTTTGCGGTTTGGGTTTTGCCTGCTGGAGTACGGCAACGGTAGCAACCGCCGTCGCCCGCTTCCGCAAAACAGATGCCTCCGACGCCGATCGAAACGACGACTCTTCTTCGCAACAAAAACTGTGGCTCGAAATATTCGCAGCCTTTCCCGTTCTGGCCACTTGGACGTGGACCATCCTGCTGCTCTCCGGCAGTGCCGACAGCTTCTTCTACATCGCCGGACACATCATGGGGGCAATCGCCTGTATATGTACGGCCCTGCTCGTATCGTTTGCAGCTGTTCTCCGACAAAAACCGAACACCTACCTCCGATTTATCGCCTTCGCCGCAATCCTTTGGGGCGTTCTCCAATTCGCTCTGCAATACGGACAACCGAACGATTTTGTCGGATTCCTTCTGATCGGAAGCGGCATCGTCTGCTGGAGCCTTTCTTTCCCGATCGGGGCATCGATCGTTCCGGTACACACCGATGAGCGGAGATCCGATTCAATCACGTTGTTTCCATTCGTTCTGTTCATCATCTCTCTTCTTATGAGTATCTTTCTCTTCGAAGAGGCCGAACTCGCCGCGAAATTCCTGTTTCCTGCCCGTATGTTCTTGGGCTTCGCGGCTATCTGTCTCACAGCTTTTGCCGTGACCGGCATCCTGCAAATCAAAACCCGAAGCAAGGCCTAAAGACCATACCTTCTTATACAGGAAGAGGGAGCCTTGTAAGCTCCCTCTCTTTTTTATTTAATATTTATAATTTATGCGATTAGAACCGATAGCCGACACTCAAGGCAAACGCATTGTTGTGAATTTTCGTTTCCCCATGGGCAACGTTAACCACACCGATATTATAACGGGCATCGAGAATCAATTTTCCGAAGAACTCATAGCTTACACCAACCGGGAACGCGAAATCACCCGATTTATAAGCCTTACCGATCGAAATAGTAGATTCCTGACCTTCGTCTTTTACTTTTGCCTTGGCAGAAAGGAACACACCCGGTTGAATACCGATGTTGAAAGCCAACTGATCGAGCACATAGAATTTGGCCATAATCGGAATGTTCAAATAGTTCGATTTGTTAATAAATTTCGAATCGCCCTGCGTTAACCGACCTCCTTCACGAGAGAACAACACCTCGGCCGATGCACCGAACCAGTCGTTGAACCGATAATCAGCAAATAGACCGGCGGTCAAGCCCGTTTTGGCATTATAATCCGTATTACTCATACCCGAAACGTTCAATCCGGCTTTGACACCCCAACCGAAACCCTGAGCAAAGGATGCGGTTCCGATAGCCAACATGGCCACTGTCGCGATAATAAACTTTTTCATGATAAAAGATTTTAATTAATAAATCTGAAAACTTGACTTTCGTTCGGTAAAGATACTCTTTTTTCCGTACCTTCCTACCTTCGGAATGCTTTTTTTATCGACCTTCCATACTTTTCTGTACTCTCAGTCCGACCTTATTACTTCATAATAAACTTAACAACAGACCATCCGCTCCAGTAACGCACCTCATCCCTTTCCAAACCGAATTTCTCGGCACACTCGACGATCGTCGGCACATCGGCCTCCAGAATACCGCTCACCAACAAAATCCCTCCCGACGAAAGAGTCGCGGCATAGGCTTCCATATCCGCCAGCAATATATTCCGGTTGATATTTGCCAGAACAAAGTCGTAGTGCCGACCCGCCAACAACGAAGCATCCCCCAACTCTACGCTGATCGCATCCTCCATTCGGTTACCTTGCACATTTTCTGCACCGTTGCGGTAGGCCCACTCATCGATATCAATGGCATCGACATGCGCGGCTCCGCACAGTATGGCAAGAATGGAGAGTACGGCCGTTCCGCTTCCCATATCAAGCCCGGAGAGTCCGGAAAGATTCTGACGCATGATCTCGTCGGCCATCAGGTAGGTCGTCGCATGGTGTCCGGTGCCGAACGCCATCTTGGGCATGATCACTATATCGTAGAGACATGCCGGATTTTTCGGATGGAACGGAGCCCGGATCCGACAACGTTCCGCTACGTCGATCGGCTCGAAATTCGACTCCCAAACCGCATTCCAATCCTGATCGGGCAACTCCTCGACCCGGTAGTTCCGTTGTGCATCGTGCAAAAAACGGTCGATCTCGTCTCGGTTCTCTCGTTCCGCTTGTTCCGCAATGTAAGCTTTCAACACCCGATCCTCTTCGGCAAAACTGTCGAAAGAGAGATCCCCCAAATCGGCGATCAGAATCTCCCGATCCTGATCGTCGGCCACTTCAATGGTATATTCCTTATATTTCATCCTCGGTATTCGATTCTATAAACAAATGTAGTAAATTTGAATCTAAAAACAACCGCAACATGGGAAGTTGGGAAAAAGAGTTACAAGAGTACATCTACTATATACGTCTGGAGAAGAAGCTGTCGGACAACACGGTAGAGGCCTACATCCGCGACCTGAGACAGATGGCCGAATACCTCGAGCATGAATTTTCGATCCGGCCCCAGCAAGCCGAAGAGCGCCACATCGAAGCTTTTCTGGCCCACCTGTACGACAAGGGCGTAAAAAAAACGACGCAAGCTCGAATCCTTAGCGGAATCAAGAGTTTCTACTACTACCTGCTGATCAATGACCGCATAGAGAACCTTCCGACCGAGTTCATCGATCCGCCCAAAACCGGACGGAAGCTTCCGGATGTACTCTCAGTTGCCGAGATCGAGTCGATCATCCACACCTTCGACTCCGATACCCGATTCGGCATACGGAACAAGGCGATGGTCGAGACGTTGTACAGCTGCGGGCTTCGGGTTTCGGAACTGATCACCCTACGGCTCAGCGACCTCTTCTTCAACGATGGGTTCATCCGCGTGATCGGGAAAGGCGACAAACAACGACTGGTCCCGATCAGCGAAACCGCCCGACACCGGATCGAAGAGTACCTGCTCCAGCGTCAAACCATGCAGACCGATGCTCACGATGCGGATATTGTGTTCCTGAACAACAAGGGTAGGGGATTGACCCGTGTCATGATTTTCCACATCATAAAGAAGGCAGCTCTGGCGGCAGGTATCACCAAAACGATCAGTCCGCACACCTTTAGACACTCGTTCGCCACCCACCTGCTCGAAGGGGGAGCCAGCATCCGGCAAGTACAGGAGATGCTCGGACACGAATCGATCCTTACCACCGAAATTTACACCCACCTCGACAGCGGAAAATTACGCGAAAACGTTGACTTACACCACCCGCTGTCCGATCTGTAACAACCTACGTTCAGCTGGCACCTTCACCTGCACTTGCGGCAGCTCCTTCTACTCGATCCCGAATCCGGACAGCATGCCGGATGCACCCGATTTGATCTTCGTGATCTTCGTTCCATGCGCCCCGACCACCTGACCAATAAATGAGGCGAGGATCTGCACGAATGTAGCTGCCGGCATGCCCCAAACTCACTAAAAAAGTGACACGCCACACATAAAATCACGATCGACCCTCTCTCTTTATACGATTGAGGGGAAGTGTATCCTTATTCCACTTCCCCTCGATTATCTTTATGCGTTTCCCGTTACCGGATCATTGAATCAATTCATAGCCGACCAGCAATCCGTCATATCCTTCCGCCAACTGTCCAATGGTGTTGAGCGTAGTGTTCTGCGTCGCAGAACCGATCGCCGATAAAACCTTCAACAACTTGTCGGCCTCATACATGATGCTGAGCGTATCCCCGCTTTTCCGGATAAATACTTTCACGGAACCGATATTCAGCAACCCTTGCACCGCACTGTAATGCAACACAAACTGTTCCGAATCGGCCTCTTTCGAAACGGTTCCCGAAATCGCCCGGTCTTTCAGCTGACAGGTAAAACTGCTGTCCGCCGCAAACGTATAGGAGAACTGATCCGCCGTAAGACCGACCTTCGAATAGATGCCGGACAACTTCTCCTCGATCTGATTGGACACCAAACTGCCTCCTGCCTTTTTCAGCAGATCGTCACTCTGGAACTCACAGGCCGGGGCATTATATTTCCACGTTCCGACCAGATCGGCAACCGTCAAATCGTTCTGTTGCAACAGCGTTCCGGCCAAATTCTGCACTGCATCCTTGTTCAGCAAATTTCCTAACGAAAACTGCGCCTGTACCCGATGTCCACACAGGGCACATACACAAACCAACATAAAACATATTACATTCTTCTTCATCTCTTTAAATTATTAGATAGTTAGTTATACCGTACTTTCATCACATAGGATCAGAGTTGCCTCATCGGTTATCGGGAGGCGACCCGAATCGGTTCATCGCCCTCCTTATACCAATCGCCGCGTGCCCGCATCACCTGTTCGATCACGTCGCGGACACACCCCTCGCCACCCCGGAATTGCGACACATAACGCGATGCTTCCACCACCTCAGGAGCCGCATCGGCCGGACAAACCGGCATCCCGACATAGCGCATCGGCTCCAGATCGGGTAGATCATCTCCCATATACATCACCTCTTCCGGCTGCAAATCCAGCTTCTCACACAACTGTTTCAACGTCTTGAGCTTTTCGTGACAATCCATATAGACATGCTGGATACCGATAGCATCAAAACGAACCTTCAGACAATTTCCACGGCCTCCGGTTATAATGGCTAAATAGTACCCCTTCCGTTGAGCCAACGACATCGCGTAACCGTCTTTCGAATTGTATTTCCGCATAAAATCACCCTCGGGCGTCACGATAATGCCTCCGTCGGTCAATACGCCGTCAACATCGAGTACGATGGCCCGGACCATTGCTATATCTTCTTTGAAGTTTCCCATATACTTTGACTAATCATTTTATACAATTGTTGCATCTGGGGCCGATCCTGTAACAGTTCGAGGTGTTTTTTCTGGGTTACAAGGTCGTTGCGCCGCGCAGGACCGGTCTGCACCGTAGCGGCGGATGAGGCATGTAAAGCCTTGTCGGCTGTCTCCCGCATCAGCGGTTTGATCCACTCGGCCGAGAGCCCGTACTCCTCCAGCAGGTTCTCTCCGAGCGCAAACATGTGGTTTGCAAAATTCGAAACGAAAACGGCTGCGAGGTGGAGTCGTTTCCGCTCTTCGGAATGGATCTCAATCACCCGTCCACTCAGTGCGTTGCCCAAATCGCGTAAAGCCTCCAAAGCCCGGTCGGAGGAGCCTTCAATGAAAAACGGCACACCGTGCAGATCGAGCGAACGGCCCGCAGTAAACGACTGCAAGGGGTAGAAGACACCCGTATGTTCGGAACAACCCGAGAGTTCATCGATCGAAACGCTTCCGGCCGTGTGGGCAACCACCGCTCCGCCGAAGTCCAACATCCGTGCGATCGGTCCGACGGCCGTATCGCTCACCGCGATCAGATAGATGTCCGCCTCGGCAAGAGACTGCGGGTCATCGGTCCACCTGCAACCGACCTTACCGGCAATGTATTCGCCCCGTTCCCGGTTGCGCGCATAGATCTGCACCAAAGCATACCCCGAACCATCGGCTATCGCTTCAGCCAGAATCTCAGCGACATTTCCACTCCCTATGACGACTACCCGTTTCATCCCTTTTCATTCAGTTTACTCTGTTCCAGCTCAAGATCTTTCAACAAAATATTATCGTCGCACTCCGACACCACACGCTCCAGCCGATTAAGTGCCGAATCGGCCCACTGGAACTCATTGCTCTGCTGCGTATCGAACGAGGCCTGTCCGGCAGCCTCCACTTGATGGACCACATCGTAGACGCGCAGCGTGTGGACATCCCGTGCCGGGACATAGAGGTTCACCTTATCCTCTTTGCTGACAATCGAGGCAATCAGGCCCACCTTTTCTAGATCATAAATGGCATCCCGAACCACTCGAAGCGGCAGGTTAAGCGCTCCAGCAATCGTCTCCGAAGACACCGCTCCCGATTTGTTAATAAAATGGTTGACGATCTGATACATCACCACAACCAGTGCCTTTTTGTGGTATTCGTAGCTCATCTCACGAGCCTGCTTTTCGTATTCAAATTTTCCTATGTTCTGATAGGCAAACGAAAGTTCAGCCCCGAATAGTACAATCTGCCAGCTGCTTTGCATCCAGATCAGGAACAACGGGACCGCTGCAAAACTTCCGTAAATCGCGTTGTAGCTCGTCAGACGCGACTGGATATAGATATAGGCCAACTGGAAAATCTGAAATACCGTTCCCGCAATGACTCCGGCGATCACCGCATTGCGCAGTTTTACCTTCGTATTGGGCATCACCAAATAGACGAATGCGAACATCAGCCAGATCATGACGACCGACACGAATCCCAACAGCATCTGCACGACGGCCGATGAGGTGAAATGTTGCAACTGGCTCTGCAATTGGACACCGAGCCCGCTGGATATTACCCCCAGAATCGGCGTTACGACCACGACGGTCGTGTAGTCACTGAATTTCCGTGCGAAGCTCCGCGAACGGTGCACCTCCCAAATGTTATTGAAGGCATTTTCGATATTTCCGAATACCTTCAGCACCGACCAGAACAGAACCACCAATCCGACCGATGCGATCAGCCCCCCTTTGGTCCGTTGCAACAGGGCATTGGCAAAATCGATAACCTGATCGATCAAGACCGAATACTGCGGAAACTTTCCATACAGATATTCGTTCAGACGGGTTTCGAGTCCGAAACCTTTGGCGATGCCGAATACCATGGCCGCAATCGGCACCAACGACATCAACGTATAAAAGGTCAGAGCCGCCGACCGCACGAGAATCTCGTGCTGACCGAACCCCTGCGCCGTAAATATGATCACCTTGATCTGGCGTACGGCCCAACGGATCTTGCGCGATTTGTATTCGTGCTCTTTCTTTACCCAGATGTCGTGGGTTATGTATTGGATAATCCGTTTCAGCAGGCCCATCTTCGTTGCGCTATTCTCTTACAAAAATACAATTTTATTTATGACTTTCCTCATCTGTCTCCGTTCCGTCACCCTTCAATCGGCGTATTTTAAAATTCAGACAGGCCAGAAGAATCGACATCAACGGGCTGAGATAACAGAAAAACGCATAGGGCAGGTAGGCCAACGTAGCCACATTCAGTACGCCCGATTGCGTGGCACCACACGTATTCCACGGAATCAACACCGAAGTCACCGTACCGCCATCCTCCAGCGTCCGGCTCAAGACCTCCGGGGCAAGTCTCTTTTTCCGATAGGCCGAATTGAAAATCTTTCCGGGAATGACGATAGCCAAATATTGATCCGAGGCGGTGGTATTGAACAGTACACAGGTTCCGACCGTCGTGGCTACAAGTCCGCAAGTAGACCGGACCCGCCGGATCAGCGCTTCGGTAATGCGTTCGAGGAAGTGTCCGGCCTCCATGACCCCGCCGAAAATCATCGCCGAGAGGATCAGCCACACGGTATTCAACATACCGGCCATTCCTCGTGAGGTAAACAGCGAATCGATCTGTGCATTTCCCGTCTCGGGTGCGATCGTTCCGTACATCGAGCGAAGAACGGTTTTATAGGCAGTTCCCGAGGTCAGCGTTGCATCACCGTTCAGCGAACCGATCAACTCAGGCTGGAAAATCACCGCACAGATTCCCCCCACAAGGCTTCCGATAAAAAGAACCGGAACCGACGGCATTTTCAGAACGATCAAAACGATAACCAGAATCGGAACGACAAACAACCACGGAGTGATCCGATAACACTCGCCGATCATCCGCTGCGTTTCAGCGACCGACACATCCGACGTGAGCGATCCATCGTGACCGAGCGAAAATCCCGTAAAAATCAGCAGCGTCAAGACGATAGCCGGAATCGTCGTATACATCATATAACGAATGTGGGTAAAGAGTTCTGTTCCGGTCGTTGCGGCAGCCAGATTCGTCGTGTCGCTCAGGGGCGAGATCTTATCGCCGAAATAGGCTCCGGATATGATCGCACCCGCAACTACCGCTTCGTCGAATCCCAATGTCCGGCCGATGCCGAGCAGTGCAACGCCCACCGTCGCGACCGTCGACCACGAACTTCCCGTCGCTACCGATATGAGCGCGGAGATCGCTACGGTTGCCGGCAAGAAGTACTCGGGCTGCAATACATAGAGTCCGTAGTGGATCATCGCCGGAATGATACCGCTCAGCATCCAAGTTCCCGAAAGCACACCGATCATCAGAAGAATCATGATGGCCGGAATCGCTCCGGCCACGGTCCGCACCATCCCGTCCTGCAGCTCATTCCACTGGTAACCGTTGTAAAGAGCCACGCACACGGCCGCACCGGCTGCAATCAGCAGGGTCATCTGATTTGCCCCCGACAAGACGTCATCGCCGATCAACGACACATTGACACCGATCAGCACAATCAAAAATACGATCAGCCCGATCGACTGAGTCAACGAAGGTCTTCTTCTATTCTTTTTCTCCATAATCATTCCTTATCGCATAATCTTTCGGGTCCCAGCAGAAACGCATAGGGCTCCGACCCGATCTTCGTAAACGCTATTTTATCACTGCCTCCCTCTCGAATACCCAACGACCGGAGAATCGTCTCAATCGAGTAGGGGAACTCCCTTTTCATCACCTCACAACGCACCATACCCAAATCCTTCAACCGCCGACGCAACGATTTCGGATGGTAGGGTATCGTCTCACGAAGCGAAAAGAGCCGTCCGAAAAAGTGCTCCGGTTCCGATTCGAAAAGGCAATATCCGCTCGTCGATGTAGCAAAAGCTCCGATCCGTGCCGCATAACGGCTGACCAGACGTGCTTTCCCCAAGCTCACGTCCGGAATGCCGAACCATCCGTATGGAGGAGTAAACTCTGCTGTCTCAGGCTGCTGTTCACCTCGATCGAAGAGCAGCGAATCCTCTTCGGAACGTGACACCCGAATCATCCCCGATTCAGGCTCCGGATCGGAAGAAATACGAACCAAGACCTCCTTACACTCTCCATGGAGCGACAGGACCTCGACCGAGGCCGTATCGCCGAAGATTCGAAACGCCTCCTCCACATCGAACATCGGCGAAAGTTTCGCCACAACGGTTTTTCCTTTTTTCAGCAACTCGGGCAAAAGTCCGAGAAGATTCGGCGAACAATCCTCCAACAAAAATACCTTACGGGTTCCGTCACGCCGCGCCGGATCGATATAAAAAAGGTCGGCCCGCTCGGAGAACGTATCTATGAACCGTTCCGCCGTATCACACACCACCTCTATGTTGTCCGCCCCGAGAGCGGACAGAACTCCCGCAAACAGCGGCTGTTCATCATCGAATTGGTGTGAATCGACATACCAGCAAAACGAGCGGACTGAATCTTACGTGCCGCCACAACCCGCTGCCGGATAACCGCACTCGACTCCTCTCCACCGCTCCGGGAGAGTTCGTCAAACTCCACGGGAATGACCTCGATGTGCATATCGATCCGATCGAGCATCGGGCCCGAAATCCGGTTCATATATTTGAACACCGCACCGGGCGAACAGACACACGCCTTCGTCGGATGGTTATAATAGCCGCAAGGGCAGGGGTTCATCGCCGCGATCAGCATGAAGTTGGCCGGATACTGAACCGTATATTTCGATCGGGAAACCGTGATCATGTGGTCTTCCATAGGCTGCCGCAGAGTCTCCAACAGGTTTCGGCCGAATTCGGGCAACTCATCGGCAAACAGAATGCCGTTATGGGCCAGCGAAATCTCCCCCGGCATAGGCGTCGAACCGCCTCCGGCCAAGGCCGCCTGAGAGGTCAGATGATGCGGCGCCCGGAAAGGTCGGGTCAACATCAATCCCGCATGAGCACCCAATTTTCCGGCTACGGAGTGAATCTTGGTCGTTTCGAGGGCCTCTTCAAGGGTCATCGGCGGCATGATCGAGGGCATGCGTCGGGCCAGCATCGTCTTGCCCGATCCCGGAGGGCCGATCATCAGCACGTTGTGTCCGCCGGCAGCAGCGATTTCCAACGCCCTTTTGGCGCGAACCGCCCCCCGTACGTCGGCAAAATCGAGGTCGAAAACTTCAGACTCCTCGCGAAACAGCCGTTCCAGATCGATCCGAACCGGGGTCAACTCTTTTTCTCCCCGCAGAAAATCCACCACTTCGCGCAGATGTTCTACACCGTATACCTCCAATCCATCAACTACAGCAGCTTCTGCTGCATTATGGGCCGGTAATATAACTCCTCGAAAGCCCTGTTTCTTCGCCTCCAACGCAATGGGCAATGCACCCCGAACCGGCAACACCGATCCGTCAAGCGACAGTTCACCCATAATCACGAAATCAGCGATCCGTTCATCCGACAACTGTTCCGATGCCGCCAATATGGCGATAGCGATCGGCAGATCGTAAGCCGAGCCCTCCTTGCGGATGTCGGCAGGTGCCAGATTGACCACTATCTTCTTTCCGCTCATCCGATAGGAGCAGTTTCCGAATGCGGCACGAATCCGTTCCTGACTCTCCCGAACCGCATTGTCGGGCAATCCAACCATATACATGCCTATGCCTTGCGTAATATTCACCTCAACAGAGACCATCAGAGCCTCTATACCGATCAGTGCACTCGCATAGCTTTTGACAAACATACGGATCCGGATTTTTTATTGAATGAGCTTTTCGAAATGTACAGAATTAAGATCAGAAGGGGGAATGTTCATCATCGGGAGGAGCTCCAAAGCCACCCAAGCTGTCTTTCGCCCCACCAAGCGATCCGGACGGGATTCCGAATTCGCCATATCCTCCGAAATCGTTCAATGCTCCGGCAGCACCGGCTCCACCACCATCGATGGCCGAACCGAACTCCTGATTCATGCCTCCCGACATCATGCCGCCATCCATCGAAATGTCATCATAGTCCAAGAACTTGGCCTGCTCCTTACGGAAACGCAGCTTGATCGTGTCGACCGCTCCGTTACGGTGTTTTGCCACAATAATTTCGGCCATACCCTGCGTCGAATTGCCCGCTTCGTCCACGTTCAGTCCGTAATATTCGGGACGGTGGATAAAGGCCACCAAGTCGGCATCCTGTTCGATCGCTCCGGATTCACGCAGGTCGGAGAGCTGCGGACGTTTGTCTCCGCCCCGCGACTCCACCGAACGGTTCAACTGCGACAACGCGATAATCGGAATGTTCAGCTCCTTGGCAATCGCCTTCAGAGAACGGGAGATCATGGCAACCTCCTGCTCACGATTGCCCCGTGTATCGACCGAAGCCGTCATCAACTGCAAGTAGTCAATGATGATCAACTGAATATCGTATTGAGTTTTAAGCCGACGGGCCTTCGACCGAAACTCATAAATCGACAGAGCCGGCGTATCGTCGATAAAGAGAGGGGCACCGGCAAGGGGCTTGATCGAGGCTTCGAGATGCTTCCACTGTTCGGGAGTCAGTTGCCCGTTACGCACGTCCCGGGAGTCGAGCCCCGACTCTCCGACAATCAGTCGCATCATCAACTGCTCGGCACTCATCTCCAGAGAGAAAAAGGCCACCCCCTTCTCGTAATCGACCGCAACGTTCCGGGCCAACGACAGAACAAAAGCCGTCTTACCCATAGAGGGCCGTGCCGCGATGATAATCAAATCCGAGGGCTGCCACCCCAACGTCAACCGATCCAAATGGGTAAATCCAGACGGCACTCCACTGAAACCGCCTTCCCGTTTCGAAGCCTCCTCGATCGCCTGCAACGTTTTGGTCAGAATATCCTTCGACTTCTGCACATCGCGTTTGACGTGTCCCTCCGACACCTTGAAGATCTCGCCCTCGGCCAGATCGATCAGATCGGTCACGTCCATCGACTCGTCGTAGGCTTTTTTCTGTATCTCGGTCGCCGCCCGGATCAGTTCCCGTTGCACGTACTTCTGGGCAATGATCTTACTATGGTACTCGATGTGGGCGGCTGAACCCACCTTCTGGGTCAACTGTGCCAGATAAGCCGCTCCTCCCACAGCCGAAAGTTTCCGATTCTGTTTCAGTTTTTCGGTCACCGTATAGAGGTCGATCGGCTTCAGCTCCATCGACAGATCGAGAATCGCCTTATAGATAATCTGATGAGCTTCTTTATAGAAAGCTTCGGGTGTAATCACGCCCTGTACTTCGATCACCGCATCCTTCTCCAACATCAGCGCTCCCAACACAGCCTCCTCCAATTCAATGGATTGAGGCGGAACCAATCCGGCCGAATCGGTCAACATAGCGGCAGCATCACGATTGTTTTCGTTCGGTGTATACTGTTTTGCCATTCCACAAAATTTCTATTCTCAACTAAAGGGTAAAGGTACGATTTTCTATCGAGAACGCGAACGGTTTTTTGCTATTTTTCCGGACCGAGGCGGACGGGGCGACTCCTTCTTCCACGTGAAGAAGTAACTCTTCTGCCGCCGTTTCTCCTCCTGTGTCCGGGCCACATAGACCTTCTCCCCGGTATAGGGATTCACCCCCGTGTAGAACATGACCGACGAAAGGGTCATCGGAGTTGGGGTCAGGTCCTGAACCTGTTCCAGCCGGAAATTGAGCCGACGCACCTTTTCGGAGAGCCGCTGCATATCCTGTTCGGTACACCCCGGATGGCTCGAAATGAAGTAGGGGATCAGCTGGTAATTCAACCCCTCCTCGGCGCAAATACGGTGAAAACGCCGGTTCAGGTCCTCGAACAACGAAAAAGAGGGTTTGCGCATCAGTTTCAAAACCCCGTCTTCGGTATGCTCGGGGGCCACCTTCAGGCGTCCTGAAACATGATTCACGATCACCTCGCGCAAATAGGCATCCCGGTCCGGTTCGAAAAGGTCATAACGAATCCCGCTGCCGATAAAGGCCTTTTTCACCCCCTTGATCTTTGTCGCCTTGCGGTAGAGTTCGATCAACGGTGTATGGTCGTTGTTCAGATTCCGGCACGGCGACGGATGGAGACAAGAGGGCCGGCTGCATTTGCGGCACAACCGTTCGTCGCGTCCTCCCATGCGGTACATATTGGCCGAAGGGCCTCCCAGATCGGAGATGTACCCCTTGAAGTCGGGTTGTTTCGTCACCCGTTCCACCTCTTTGAGGATCGACCGTTCGCTCCGGCTCGAGACAAATTTTCCCTGATGCACCGAAATCGTACAGAAACTGCAGCCGCCGAAACACCCCCGATGCAGATTGACCGAAAACTTGATCATCTCGTAGGCCGGAATCATCCCCTTGTCCCGATAACGGGGGTGGGGCAGTCGCGTATAGGGCAGATCGAAGCTGTGGTCGAGCTCGGCTTCGCTCAGTTTCGGATAGGGCGGGTTCACCACCACATACCGATCACCCACCGGTTCAATCAGCGTCCGCGACTCCATCCGGTTCGACTCGGTCTCGATGTGGACAAAATTCTCACCGAATGCCTGTTTGTCTTTCAGACAGGTTTCAAAAGCGTGCAAGCGTATCGGTGCCTCGCCGAGCGAAGCGACATATTTTTCATCGGCCAGAAAGGCCACCTGATTCAATTTACGCAACAGATGGAGGTTAAATCCGTTGTTGAGCGTCCGGGCAATATCGACCACCACACGGTCGCCCATACCGTAAGCCAACAGATCGGCCCCGCTATCGACCAATACGGAGGGTTTGATCGAATCGTTCCAATAGTCATAGTGGGCGAACCGACGGAGCGAGGCCTCGATCCCGCCGATCACCACCGGTACATCGGGGAAGAGCTGTTTCAGGATACGGCTATACACCGTTACGGCGTAATCGGGACGAAACCCGGCCTTTCCTCCCGGAGTATAGGCATCGTCGCTGCGCAACCTTTTGTTCGCGGTGTAGTGGTTGACCATCGAGTCCATGCTTCCGGCCGACACGCCGAAAAACAACCGGGGGCGCCCCAGTTTCTTGAAATCCCGCAGGTCATCCCGCCAGTTAGGCTGGGGAACGATCGCTACCCGCAACCCTTCGGCTTCTAACAGACGACCGATCACGGCCGCCCCGAACGAAGGGTGATCCACATAGGCGTCGCCCGAGAAGAGGATCACGTCCAGCTCTTCCCAGCCCCGGGCCCGTACCTCCTTGACCGATGTGGGCAACCAATCCCGTATGTCGTATCGTTGTTCCATCTGCTCTCCTATGGGATCAACAGCGAACTGTCGCCGTAACTCAAAAACCGGAATCCGTTATCCAGCGCATAGCGATAGACCTCCCGCCACCGATCGCCGATCAGTGCCGACACGAGCAGCAGCAGTGTACTTTTCGGTTGGTGAAAATTGGTAATCAACGAAGTCACGATCCGGAATCGGTATCCGGGCATGATCATGATCCGGGTCGCTGTCCGGATGCGGTCCATACTCTGCGCCTCCATCCATTCGACCAGTGCACCCAACAGCCGTGTCGCCTTCAGCGTCTCGGGCACATCGTAGATCTCCCACTGTCCGACCGGCGTTTCGGCATCGGGCGTTCCATGCTGCAGGATCCGGTACCCCAATGCAGGCAACGACTCCAGCGTCCGGACCGAAGTGGTTCCCACGGCCGTCACATTCCCATCGTGCAGGATCAGGTCCCTCAACACCGAAAGCTTGATTTCGAAGTGTTCCGTGTGCATGTGGTGTTCGATCACCCGGTCGGTCTTGACCGGCAGAAACGTCCCGGCCCCGACATGCAGCGTCACCTCTCCGAAAGGATGCCCTTCGCGTTGCAATGCCTCGAAAATCTCCGGCGTAAAATGTAGTCCGGCCGTAGGCGCCGCCACCGACCCCTCGTAACGGGAATAGACCGTCTGGTAGCGGCTGTTGTCGGACTCCTCGCTCTCCCGGCGCAAATAGGGTGGAATCGGAATCCGGCCCAACGCATCGAGCAGTTGTCCGAAGGTCATATCGGCATTCCACGAAAAACGAATGATCTGCTCCTTTTCCGTCGCTTCTACTTTTTCGGCACTCAGCCGACAGGAGATGCCATCCGTCTCGAAATCGATATGCAACGGACCCTCCTTCCACTTTTTCAGATTCCCGACGATACACTTCCACTGGGCTTCTCCCTTTACGGAAAATGCACGTTCGTAATCGGCCGGATCGTACGGTTCGAGGCAGAACACCTCGATTCTTGCTCCAGTCTCCTTGTGAAAAATCAACCGGGCCCGGATCACCTTCGTGTTGTTGAATACCAGCATGCTTCCCTGTGGCAGATGATTTCCGATATGGCTGAACCGGTCCTCGGAAATCATGCCTCGCTTATACAGCAACAACTTGGAGTCCTCACGGTGTTCCAACGGAAATTTTGCAATACGCTCCTCGGGCAGTGTATAGTCATAATCCGATATGCGAATATCCCTCTCCATAAACAAAATATCGTTCAATCGTCCGATTTTGGTACAAAGGAAATAAAAATCGACCGTTTTTCACCATACATGCGCTTTCCGCTAAATCTTTTTCCTATTTTTGCTAACAATATGCACAAAAAACAATACGCACATGAAACGGATCGCTTCGCTATTTATTCTTCTTTTCTTGGCCGGATGGACCAGCACCTCGGCCCAAACCTACCGGTTCGATCACGGACCCTACCTGCAAGAGCTGACCAATACGGGGGTAACTTTTGTATTCACTACCAGCGAAAAGGGCATCTCATGGGTCGAGCTGAAAGACGAGAACGGCAAAATCACCAGCCATTACGACGTAAAAAACGGACTCCGCAACGCATACACGACCTTCAATACGATCAGGGTCGAGGGGCTGCACCCGAATACCCGCTACCAATACCGGATGATCTCCAAGCAGATCGCCGACTTTCAACCCTACAAAGTGACCTTCGGCGACAGCATCGCATCGCAGTGGTACGAATTCTCCACATGGGATCCGAAAACGGAGCGTTGTTCCTTTATTGCATTGAGCGACATGCATCAGGACCACGACAAACTGGCCCAACTGCTGAATCTCGCCGACGTACAAAGTGCCGATATCGTCTTCTACGTAGGCGACATGATGAACTATTACGACAACGAAACGGTCCCGTTCCAAAGTTTCATCGACACGAGCGTCTCGCTTTTCGCTACGGAACGCCCGTTTGTTCTGGTCCGCGGCAACCACGAGACACGCGGCAACAAGGCTCGCGAATACAACCGCTACGTCCCGAAAAGCGACGGCAAATATTACGGGGCCTACCGCATCGGCGATGTGATGTTTGTCATCATGGATTGCGGAGAGGACAAGCCGGACGACTTCTGGGTCTATGCGGGTTTGACCGATTTCGACGGTTACCGCAAGGAGCAGGCCGAGTGGTTCAGCAGGATTATCCAGACGAAAGAGTATAAAACCGCCCGCTGGCACGTCGTAATGAACCATTTTCCGCCCATATCCCATCTCGCGGAGGACCACCCGGAACGGCACGGCGTACAACACATGTTGGATCTGTTCCTCCCGTTATACAGACAGGCGAAAATCGATCTGATGATCTCGGGACACAACCACAAATATGAGTTCATGTCTCCCGAAGAGTTCGAAGAGATAGGCTTCCCGGTCATCATCAACAGCACCGAGAGTGTCGCGCGTGTAGATATCGACGGGAAAACAATGGAAGTCAAGGTAGAGGACAAAAACGGCAACACCCTGAAAACCTTGACCGTAGAAAAATAGATCTATATAACGATTATTCTCTACACATCGCTGTTCCGATTAAATTACGGAGACGTTCGGCGATTTGTCACAAAATATATACCTTTGCACGACACAGCAGGGAGGCTCTGTCGCTGCTCCCACACGCATTGGAGTCCGTCTCCGGTGTGGAGCGGGAGGGGAGGAAAGTCCGGGCAACGCAGGGCGCCGCGCTTCCTAACGGGAAGATCTTCGTGAGGGGATAGCCGCGTAACAGAAAACAACCGCCGTTCTTCAGAACGGTAAGGGTGAAAAGGCGGGGTAAGAGCCCACCGCAGCCATGGTGACATGTGCCGGCCGTACGTCTCGCGGGTTGCAAGACCATGTATACCGACAGTTTTAAGGACGGCCCGTCCGATGTCGGGGGGTAGGTTGCTGATGAGCCGGCGGGTGACCGTCGACCTAGATAAATGACAGAGGCCTCGATTCGAGGTACAGAACCCGGCTTACACGCCCTGCTGTGTTTTTTACCTATTCCGATTTTCCCTTCGTTCGACCTATTACTCGGTTTTCACGGCCACAATAAGAATCGGATGGTAGGTCAACGAAACCCGACCATCGTCCGCCCCGAAAAGCGTCCGGTACGTCGAATCGAAATTTTCGAGATTCGGACGTTGCCATCCGATACGGCGCACGGCATTTACGCCGGTCTCCCGAATGTGGCCCAACACCTCCTGCGGCGTATCGAACATCAGCACCCGGGTATACTCTAAAGTTTCGGCGATCGAAAATCCCGCCCCGACAAGCATTTGCTGCAACTCCTCGCATGAGTAATAGGAGAGTCCGTCCCCGGTCGTCTGTCGGATCTCCCGGAAATTATCAGGACCGAACGTCGTGAAGGCAAACATGCCACCCGCAACGAGTGCATCGGCCGCCTTTTTCATAAATGCCGGGACATCGTCGAACCACTGCACCGTAGAGGCCGAAGCCAACAGGTCCGTTCCGATAGGAAGAGGAAGCTGTTCGGCATCCCCCCACATATAGGTGACATTCCGTCCGGCGGCATAGGGTTTCAGATACTCTTCTGTCGTCTCGATCATATCGTTGAGCATCCACTGGGCATCGGGAAAGCGTTTCAACAGCAGCCGGGTCAAAAATCCGGTTCCCGCTCCGATCTCCATCGCCCGGTCGACGGGCAAAATACGGATGCGGCCGATCATTTCATCCAAACGGATGCAGATCTCGTTCTGTACGGCGGCATGCGCATCGTATCCGGGCAGTGCCGCTGCAAAGCGTCTCTTCAATAAGGGTTTGTCGATCATATCTCAAATCGTTTGAAGATAGTTATACATCAAGGACGTGTCGCCGAAAGGGTAGTGGGGCAACGGCAGGCGAAGCACCTCGCCGTTCCACTTTTCGGTCCAATAGGCAGACATGTTCGCCACCGGAAAAATCCGATCCTCCGTGCCGATAACAGCATCTGTCCACCTCAAACGGGGTTCGTACGGTACTGAAGCCTGTTCAACCAGACGCTCCAGTTCTTCGCACCGCTCCCCGAAAGCCCGCTCTTCGGACTGGAGGCTCATTTGAGGGTAATACACCCCGTAGGCTTTGCGGTCGAACGGTTCCATTCCTGCCTGACGGATTCCTTTCAACGTAACGGTCAAATATTTCCGCGGAATACCGAAGCGGTCGTCTACCGGCAGCGGGGTTCCGTTACAGGCTACGGCACGGTTCAACCCGATCGCCGAACAGGCCTGCTCGGCCGCCCACACCCCGAACGACCATGCAAAAAGGGTGGTACTTCGGTAGGAGGCGAAATCAGCGGGGTCGAACGGCTCGATCGTGCGATAGTCATACACGGCCAGCACATCGTATCCGGCTGGGAGGAAATGCGACACCGCGCGGTGACTACACGCCCATCCCAACATAAAAAGGATCAACCTCTCGTTTCCCTCCCGTTTCAACCAATACTTCTGCATAGCTCGGCAAAATTATCCACTTGTTCATCCGTGAGAGCCGCCGTCAGCGAAATGCGGATACGGGCCTTACCCTGCGGCACGGTCGGCGGACGGATTGGCATAACCCAATAACCCGCCTCGCGAAACCGCCGGCTCATCTCGATCGCCCGACGATTCTCTCCGGCCATCAGGGGTATAATATGTGTCCGGTCGCTCTCCCCGGTAATCCGTTCGACATAGCAGGCAAGGCGTTCCCGGCGGTCATTCATTCGGGGCAAGCGATCGATCAGAAACTCGGTCCACCGCAACGATATCGGAGGCAGGGCAGTCGAAAAGATCAGGGTCCGCATCCGATTCACCAAAAAGTCGCGGGTCAACGCATCAGTCACCACAAAAGCACCCTGCGAGGCAAGTGCCTTACCCAGTGTCGCCATCCGTACATCGCAGGCATCCTCCACACCAGCCTCTGCTGCACCACCGCGCCCGTCCGGACCGTATACGCCGAAGGCATGGGCTTCGTCAAGATAGATTTTCGTGTCGTAACGCCGTTTCAAATCGACGATTTCACGAAGGGGAGCCCGATCACCATCCATACTGAAAACCGATTCGGTCACGATCCACACGTCGCGGTAATCCGACCTGTATTTTTCGAGCAATCGTTCCAGATGCTCCACATCGTTGTGATTGAACCGTTTCCAATCGGCCTCACACTGCCGGAGCCCATCGATCAGGCTGGCGTGGATCAGCTTGTCGGCCAGAATCAGATCGCCTTTCCGGGTAACAGCCGGCAATACGCCCGTATTGGCCATATAGCCGCACCCTACCACCAAAACGGCTTTACCATCGTACATCGCCGAGAGTTTCCGCTCCAGACGCGTGTAGTCCGGGCTGTTTCCGGTAATCAATCTCGAGGAGGGGTTGCTCAGCAAAAAAGTCCCCTCGGCAGCGGCCTGTGCCATGAATTCCCGGTGCAGACCGCTGCACGACAAGCCCAAATAGTCGTTTGACGAGAGATTCAGATACCTTTTCCCCTCACTCACGACATAAGCCCCCTCGATCTCGATCTGAGGCAAATGCCTTAAATTTCCTTCTGCCGCCAGCCGCTCCAACTCCTCGCGCATCATACGAAAATCTCCTCGTCCTTTAGATCCAACAGACGCATGACAGCCTGACGGCCCTCTTCTCCCAAATCGACGGAATACGCATTGACGAACAGCTCGATATGGCTTCTCATCACCTCGTCGTCGAGCTCTTGGGCATGTTCCCGTACGAACTCGGCCGAAGCCTGAGGATGGGCCATGGCATACGTCACACTGCGGCGTAGAACCCGATCGATCGTGTGTCTCAACGCAGGATCGAGCTCCCGCGACACAACGATCGCCCCCAACGGGAGCGGCAGTCCGGTCCGTTTTTCCCACTCCTCACCGAGATCGGCCACCAGTTGCAACCCCTTTTTCCGGTAGGTAAACCGACCTTCGTGGATCAGTACACCGGCATCACACTCGTCGCTCATCACCGCATCCGCCACATCCGAGAAGAGATAGACCCGACGCCGCGAAATTTCTGGAAAGATAACGGACAACAACCGATTGGCCGTCGTGTACTCTCCGGGAATGGCCACACACACATCGCCCAACTCATCGGGGTAAAGTTTGTGACGGCTAACCAACAACGGGCCGTTTCCCCGTCCCAAGGCACTCCCGCTGTTGAGCACCTGATAGCGGTCGCTCACACGGGGTACAACCGCATAACTCAATTTCGAGATGTGGGGCGTCCCCTGAAGCGCCTCCCGGTTCAGCTCTTCGATATCGCCCATAAAAAGGTCGAACTCCAATCCTTCGGTATCGATCCGCCGATGGATCATCGCATCGAACATGAACGTATCGTTCGGACAGGTCGATATATTCAATCGCAACTTCATGACTGTTTTATTAATTCCAACAACGACTCCAACGAACGGGCCAACTCCTCAGTTGCCCGTCCGACCTCCCACCGTGCAAAAGGATCGCCCACACGGTTGGAGAGGCTCCGCAACTCCAAAAACGGAATCCCGAACTCCCTGCACACGCGGAAGAAAGCGGCTCCCTCCATGTTCTCGATCTGCACGTCATCGCGGCTGACAAAAGGCGAAGCGGCTGCACTCACGCTGTTGCTCGCAACATGCGGCCAACGGCTGAACCTCTCTACATACGGGCACCCACACCGTTCTGCGAACTTGTCGGTAAACGCCCCCTCCGAAAAACTGCCCACATCGGCCGTCCGTTCGGTTTCAACCAACACACATTCGCCGACCTTCACTCCGCTCGCGGGGTAACATCCGGCAATACCCGCCAGCACAATCCAATCCGGCCGCTCGGCACACACTGCCGCCGTCACCGCCGCACACCGATAGGGCCCAACTCCCGTAAGACGTACATCAACCCGAGGCATTATCCGGCGAAATATCCCGATCTCCGATTCGGTCGGAACAAGAATCACTATTTTCGCTTCACTCTTCACATCGAGCCGTTTTCTGATTCAACACATGGATCGAGACGAACAAAGATACGCCAAAAAGCAATATCTTCACCCACACTCTATCCGTAAGAACGATTGCCGAAAAAGAAATCGTACTCCACAGCATCACCAAAATGGCAAATTTGACCGACACAGGGATTCCTCTTCCGCCTCTGTAATCCCGAAGATACCGGCCGAAAAAACGGTTTCTCATCAACCACCGGTTCAACCGGGGATCGCTTCTCGAAAAACACCATACGGCAAGCAACAAAAACGGAGTAGTCGGCAGCACAGGAAGGAAAATTCCGGCAAAACCCAAAGCTACCGCCGAATATCCTGCTATTTTAAATAATATCGTTCTCATGTCGTCAGTGTCGGGACGAAGATACGGAATAAAACAAAAAAATGCTTACCTTTGCGGGACTTCGTATACGTTGGTTCGCGATCCGGGGAAAGCTCATACAGCGATAATCCCCACACGTTTAAAAAAAACAAATACGAAGCCACCATTCTAATACACACGAATAATTATCGATACGCAATATGTCTGACAACTCGATTTTATCTCGCCTCGACGGGCTGAAAATCAAATACGAAGAGATCGGCCAACAGATGACCGACCCCGAAGTGATCGCCGACATGAAAAAGTTCGTAGCCCTGAACAAAGAGTACAAGGAGCTGCAACCGGTAGTCGAAACCAGCGAAAAATACCGCACTGCACTGAACAACCTGAATGAGGCCAAAGAGATCCTCGCAACGGAAAAAGACGACGAACTGCGCGAAATGGCCCGGGAGGAGGTAGCCGAACTGGAGCCCCAACTCGCCAAACTGGAAGAGGACATTAAGCTGCTGCTCATACCGGCAGACCCGCAGGACAGCAAAAACGCCATCGTCGAAATCCGGGGAGGAACGGGAGGAGACGAAGCTGCAATTTTCGCAGGAGACCTCTTCCGCATGTACACCAAATATATCGAAAAACGGGGCTGGAAATATGAAATCAACAGCGCCAGCGAAGGTAGTTCGGGAGGTTTCAAGGAGATCGTCATGAAGGTCACGGGCGAAGGAGTGTACGGAGTGCTCAAATACGAGTCGGGCGTTCATCGTGTACAACGGGTTCCTCAGACCGAAACACAAGGACGGGTGCATACTTCGGCCGCATCGGTTGCCGTACTTCCGGAGGCCGAAGAGTTCGATCTGGAGATCAACATGAACGATGTCCGCAAGGATATATTCTGTGCATCGGGCCCCGGTGGACAGTCGGTCAACACGACCTACTCGGCCATCCGACTGACACACATTCCGACCGGTATCGTCGTACAGTGTCAGGACCAGAAGTCACAGCTCAAAAACTTTGACAAGGCATTCGAAGAGTTGCGGACCCGTATCTACAACCTCGAGTACCAGAAATATCTGGACGAAATCGCCAGCAAACGTAAAACCATGGTATCGACTGGAGACCGGAGTGCCAAGATCCGTACCTACAACTACCCTCAGGGACGGGTTACCGACCACCGGATCAACTTGACGCTCTACAACTTGAGTGCAGTCATGGACGGCGATTTGCAGGAGATCATCGACAAACTCCAAATAGCCGAAAATGCCGAACGTCTCCGTGCCAGCGAAGAGTAATCCAACAACCTTAACTCAATTTTTAAAACTCAAAAGAAATGACCGTTTCCGAATTGTTCGAACAGATCCGCCGCAAGCAGAGTTTTCTCTGCGTCGGTCTGGATACCGACACCCGCAAAATACCGCAACATCTGCTCTCGTGCGACGATCCGGTATTTTGCTTCAACCGCAAAATCATCGACGCGACGGCTGCTTACGCCGTTTGCTATAAACCCAATCTGGCTTTCTACGAAGAGAACGGCCGTGCGGGGTGGGAGAGTTTAGAAAAAACCATCCGATACATCCGCGAGAAATATCCGGAGATCCTCATTATCGCCGATGCCAAACGGGGCGACATCGGAAACACCTCGCAAATGTATGCCCGGGCCTTTTTCGGTCATGACTTGGCTGACGGAGTGACCCTCTCGCCCTATATGGGACGCGATACGGTAGACCCGTTCCTCAAGTTCGACGGTAAGTGGGCCGTATTGTTGGCTATGACCTCAAATCCCAGTGCCGCCGACTTCGAGTTACAACGCCTCGAGGACGGCAGCCTTCTGTACGAAAAGGTCATCAAAACTTCGAGTCAATGGGGTACGCCGGACAACATGATGTATGTCGTTGGGGCAACGCAGGCCCGGATGCTGACCAACATCCGTCAGCTGATTCCTGACCATTTCCTACTCGTTCCGGGCGTCGGAGCACAAGGCGGAAGTCTCGAAGAGGTCGCTCAGTACGGAATGAACCGTCAGTGCGGATTGTTAGTCAACTCCTCACGGGGTATTATCTACGCCGATACGACCGAACGCTTTGCGGAAGCCGCAGCCGACACAGCCGCACAAATGGCCGCACAAATGAGTCAACTGCTCAAAACATATTTGTAGTCATTTCGGGAAAGCTCCGATTTTTTGAGAACATATCGCTCTGAATAGCGATCCTACATAAGAGAACTGCCGATTTTCGGCTTACGAAATTTTCAAACCAGATTATCGCATACGCATAGTAGAGAGAGGTTTTTCACCTCTCTTTTTTACTATATCTAACAGTTCCCGAATCAACCGGAAAGAATCACTCCAAACAGAAACTGCACGCTACAATCTCTCCCACACATTTCAATATATCGGAATCATCGGACGCAACCAAACTATGGGAAAGAATGAACGCCATTGCAAGGTCTCTTTTGCATCTACTTCGATGCTGTTGTATATAAGTTGTATATAACAGGTAATATTTTCGTGCAGGACACCCCATCTTACATATTACATATCCGAATTCCTAAAAACGGCTATGCAAACTATCTCCATTTTTCATCAAACCCTTTATCTTTCATCACTTAAATTTTCATCGACTATCGTTTTTAGTAAATAAACTATATTAATTAGTTTGTTAGATAAATATTTGTATATTTGTCTAAGAGGACAAAAGACGTACGGATATGAAAGAGAATGTAGGCTGTTTGCAGTTAGTGTTATGGGGGATAATAGCGGTTATGTGCTTCATGGGAGTAGGGAGCATGCAGGCCAAGGACTCTTCGGGGGATGAAATAGATTCAGAACTCGAGCCGGATGTCAGGGGACAAGTCGATGTTCCGGCCGGGATGGACAGCATTGCGCTGTATTTTGAGGGGGTCCGGGGCCAGCAACAAGAGAAGCTGTGGCTGCACCTGAACCAACCCTACTATGCCGCCGGA
>ERZ779896.106-NODE-106-length-121563-cov-10.949962_pt1 | contig 121563 bp, 99 predicted proteins | sample MGYA00511067_ERZ779896 | MGnify/ENA primary metagenome ERZ779896 (study PRJEB29588, sample SAMEA2161597) | human gut metagenome | biome: human gut; feature: human-associated habitat; material: faeces | place: Denmark | collected 2008/2010 ... | reverse complement strand
CACAGGTTGTTGTTTTGCCAACGCCGCCTTTCTGGTTGGCGATGGCGATGATTTGTGTGTTCATGACTTCACCTCATTTCTGATTGTTGCTGTTGTTTCTGGAAATAGAAAAAGCCGCCACTTCAAAATCATAAAGTGACGGCCCTTTCTAATGCCGGAATCTCTGAAACAAAAAAGCACCCAGTTATTTGTTACTGAGTGCCTGCATTAGAATCGTATTTAATTGTTCAGATTTGGTCAGATTACGCCAAACCCTCCAGCGAAAAATCCGGTGTCTGAGAGTGCCAAATCGCCCTCAAAAATACCCCCGAAATTACTCTCTGGTTGTCCTATTTTTTAACCACTAAGGCCGTTTTTTTGACCCCATTTTTGCCGGTTGTCCTATATTTAACCACTAAAAATTGGGTGATAACGGCTCTCGTTTTGCCAAATTTGGTCAAACCATATCAGCCCGTTTAGATATAGCAAAAGCCCGGAAAACCTTGATTTTCCGGGCTTTTTGAACCATTTTGATATAGTCTGAGCAGTCGATTATCGCTTGCTGAACTGCGGAGCGCGACGAGCTGCTTTGAGACCGTATTTCTTACGCTCTTTCATTCTAGGATCACGAGTCAGGAATCCTGCTTTTTTCAGAACTGGTCTGTAGTCGTTATCTACAGTCAGAAGGGCACGTGCAACACCGTGACGGATTGCTCCTGCCTGTCCTGTGTATCCGCCGCCGTGAACGTTTACGATCACGTCAAATTTATCAGCGGTCTCTGTAGCTGCCAGAGGCTGACGAACGATAACTTTCAGGGTCTCCAGACCAAAATACTCATCGATGTCTCTTTTATTGATGGTAACTTTACCAGTTCCCGGTACAAGATATACTCTTGCGATAGATTTTTTTCTTCTTCCGGTTCCGTAATATTTTGCGCTAGCCAATGTTCTTTACCTCCCTATTAAAATGTTAATACTTCTGGTTTCTGAGCTGCATGAGCGTGCTCTGCACCAGCGTATACGTGAAGTTTTGTGAACATCTGTCTTCCAAGAGGTCCTTTTGGAAGCATGCCTTTCACTGCAAGTTCAACAACCTTCTCCGGTTTCTTAGCCATCATCTCACGAAGAGTAGCTTCTTTCATTCCACCAACATAATCGGAGTGGCTGTAATAGATCTTCTGATCCAGTTTTTTACCGGTTACTGCTACTTTATCAGCGTTGATTACGATTACGTAATCACCAGTATCTACGTGCGGAGTGTACTCCGGTTTGTTTTTTCCACGTAATACTTTTGCTACTTCAGATGCCAGACGTCCTAATGTACATCCTTCTGCATCAACAACATACCATTTTCTTTCAATCTTATCTGGATTTGCCATAAAGGTGTTCATGGATATAACCTCCTGTGAAAAATTCAATTTACTGTTTCATGTATATAGGAAACCGCCTTACCGGGGCTTATGGCATCGGCGTTTTCAAACTACGTCACACATTTAGTAATTATATTATACGGATTTTGGAATGTCAACTGTTTTTTACCCATATTTTGCATTTTTTCGTAAACTGCGAGTCTGTTTTTCGGGAAATACAGACCACTTATGTCTTTACTCGAAATCCCATTCGGGATACCGGATCTGCACCAGGGTCAGACCCTCCGGCCTGGCCGTTGCTCCCGCCATTTTTCGATCCTTCGCCGCAAGGATTTCTTTTACTTTCTCCGGCGGATAATCACCCTTTCCAACCTCAAGCAGTGTTCCAGTGATAATCCGCACCATATTGTAGAGAAAACCGTTTCCAGTGATCCGGAAGCGGATCAGATCGTCTTCTTTTTCCAAACTCGTTTCATAGATGGTACGGACCGTGTCGGTCACCTCCGGTTTTGCTGTTGCAAAGCTTTTGAAATCATGCATGCCAACCAGATACGATGCTGCCTGCCGCATCGCATCCACATCCAGCGGGCCGTACCAGAAATAGGAATTCAGTCTCCGCGTCGGATCTGCAAAGGTGCGGTTCAAAATCCTGTATTCATATGTTTTGACTGTTGCGGTAAAACGCGGGTGAAAGTCCGGCGGCACTTCGGATGATCCCTGAATACGGATATCTGCCGGAAGCCGTGTATTCAATGCAAATGCGATACGGTCCGCCGGCATTCTCGCATCCGTATCAAATACCGCAACATTGCCGAGAGCATGTACCCCGGCATCGGTCCGGCTTGCGCCGATGCAGGCAATTTTTTTCGCAAAGAGATCGGAAAGAGCCTGATTTAATACTTCCTGTACTGTAATGCCGTTTGGCTGCACCTGCCATCCACAGTAATTTGTGCCGTCATACGCTACAATCAGTTTAATTCTGCGCATTCTTCTCCTCCGTTTTCGTCAAAGTCAGAGTCCGCACACGCGAAGGCCGATACTGCAAACAAGGTATGCCATAAGAACGCCATACGCTGCATAATCGCGCGTCTGATACCGAAGCGGTTTCATCTGTGTTCTTCCCTCTCCTCCATGATAGCAGCGTGCTTCCATCGCCAGCGCCAGATCATTTGCACGGCGGAAGGCTGAAATAAACAGCGGCACCAGAAGCGGCACCATGTTCTTTACTCTCTGGATAATATTTCCGCTCTCAAAATCCGCGCCGCGCGCCATCTGCGCTTTCATAATCTTGTCTGTCTCTTCCAGAAGAATCGGGATAAAACGGAGCGCGATTGACATCATCATGGAAATCTCATGCACCGGCACATGGATTTTTTTCAATGGTCCGAGCAGGCTTTCGAGTGCATCCGTCAGCTGGTTCGGTGTTGTCGTCAGCGTCATCAGCGAAGAGCCGATCATCAGGAAAATCAGACGCACCGACATACGGCATGCCATAGCCACACCCTCACGGGTGATCGTAATTTTCCAGATACGGACGAGCACCTCACCCGGCGTAAATAGGATGTTAAATACCATCGTAATCGCAAGCAGCACAAAAATTGATTTCAGACCCTTCGTGATAAATTTGAACGGTACCTTCGACAGTTTAATCATCACCGCAAGGAATACGGTTCCAAGCAGATAGCCCCAGTTGTGGAACAGAAAAAGGGAAATGACATAAACGAGTGTTCCCACAAATTTTACACGCGGGTCAAGTCGGTGCAGAATAGAATCTGCCGGGTAATACTGTCCCAGAGTAATATCTCTTAACATACTTCTGCTCCTTTTTTCCCGTTTTTCTTCTGACTTCCAAGCGCCGCAAGAATCGTATCGCGCGCCTCTTCAACCGTTGTCGCCGTTACGTCCACGTCCATGCCGTGTTCCTTTAGCGCATGCATAATATACGTCATCTGCGGCGCTGCAAGGCCGATTTTCTCGAGTTCTTTATAGTGGGCAAAGACTTTCTTCGGAGTATCGTCAAACGCCACATGACCGTGGTTCATGACAATAATCCGCTCTACATATTTTGCAATATCCTCCATGCTGTGCGATACGAGCACAACCGAAATGCCGCGCGTCTTATGCAGCAGCGCAAGCTGATCGAGGATTTCATCGCGTCCCTTCGGATCAAGGCCTGCAGTCGGCTCGTCAAGCACCAGAAAATCCGGGTTCATTGCAAGCACACCGGCAATCGCAACACGACGTTTCTGACCTCCGGAGAGTTCAAACGGCGATTTTTCATACATTTCCTTTGGAAATCCGACATGATCTAACGCCTCTTCCGCCCGTTTTCTGCATTCCTCCGGTGAAAGTCCCTGGTTTTTCGGACCGAAGCAGACATCTGTGATCACATCCGTCTCAAAGAGCTGATGCTCCGGGTACTGGAAAACCAGTCCCACATGGCTTCGAAGCTCTCTTAGCGGATATCCTTCTTTCCAGATATCCTCTCCGTTATACAGCACCCGTCCCAATGTCGGGCGGATCAGACCGTTCAAATGCTGCACAAGCGTCGATTTTCCGCTTCCCGTATGGCCGATAATCCCAACAAACTGGCCATTCGGAATTTCAAGATTGATATGCTCCAGGGCGTGCATTTCATATGCCGTTCCCGGGCTGTATGTGTACGTTACATCTTCAAGTTTCAATGACATAATGCATTCACCAGTTCTTCAATGGTCAAAATTCCCTCCGGGAGATCTACACCATTTTTTCTCAATTCATAAGCCAACAGTGTCACTTGGGGTACATCAAGACGGAGTTCTTTTAATTTCTCAACTTCGGAAAAAATCTCCCTTGGTGTCCCCTGCATTACCAGCTTACCGTTGTCCATAACGAACACACGGTCCGCAAAAACAACCTCTTCCATGTAATGCGTAATCAGAATAACCGTAACGCCCTTTTCTTCATTCAGCTTACGCACAGCGCGAAGAACCTCTTTTCGTCCGTTCGGATCCAGCATCGCGGTTGGTTCATCAAGAACAATACATTCCGGCTGCATAGCCATCACTCCTGCAATTGCAACCCTCTGTTTCTGACCTCCCGAGAGCTTATTCGGAGAGTGGGCCCGGTATGAAATCATCCCGGTCGCCGTAAGGCTCTCCTCCACCCGTTTCCAGATTTCATCGGTCGGGACACCCAGATTTTCCGGTCCAAAGCCGACATCCTCTTCCACCACATTTCCGATGATCTGGTTATCCGGGTTCTGGAATACCATACCGGCTTTCTGGCGGATCTTCCAGACATCCTCCTCATCTGTCGTCTTCATATCGTCCACCCACATAGTGCCTTCTGTAGGCACCAGCAGAGCGTTGATATGTTTCGCAAGCGTTGATTTTCCGCTTCCGTTATGCCCGAGCACCGCGATAAACTGACCTTTCTGGATTTCCAGACTGACGTCCTCGATCGCTTTTGTTACTTCCGGCTCCTGTCCTTCCTCCTCGTAACGGAGGTATTCATACCCAAGGCCTGCAGCACGTATCATACCCATGACATTATTCCCCGCTTTCTTCTGCATCCGAGCGGATTTCATCAATCAGATTCCAGATCTCCTCGCGTCCCTGTTTTGTCTCTGCAGAAAACGGAATCACAATCGTATCTTTCTCAACCTCCAGCGTCTCGCGGATCAGCTTGATCTGCTTCTGAAGCTGGCTGCGCTTGATCTTGTCCAGCTTCGTCGCAATGATGATCGGCTGATAGCCGTTTCGAAGAATCCAGTCGTACATGATGCGATCGTTGTTGGACGGTGCATGACGGATATCAATCAGAAGAAATACTGCGTGCAGCATTTTTGACTGATGCAGATAATCCTCGATCAGCTTGCCCCATTTTGCTTTAACCTCCTCGGAGGCTCTCGCAAAACCGTATCCCGGCAAATCCACCAGATACATTTCCTCATTGATGTGGTAGTAGTTGATCGTCTGTGTTTTTCCCGGCTGCGCACTGGTACGCGCCAGTGATTTCCGATTCATCAGGGCATTGATGAGAGAAGATTTTCCAACATTGGATTTTCCCGCAAATGCCACTTCCACCTGACCGGTATCCGGCAGTTTACTGGTGATTCCGCAGACGTGCTGCAGCTCTACCTGTTTAATTACCATACTTTTCTTCTCCTGTTTTTTGCATCTTCTGGCCTTACTTCTTTTCCACAAGTGCCAGTTTTAATACCTGTTCCATGCTGCCGACAAATTCGATCTGCAGTCCGTCTGTGATCTCCGCATCCAGTTCTCTGACATCCGGCTCATTTTTTTCCGGAACGAGAACCATATGGATACCGGCTTTCTTTGCCGCCAGCAGCTTCTCTTTTAAGCCGCCGATCGGAAGCACACGGCCGCGGAGCGTAATCTCTCCGGTCATCGCAACGTCTGCTTTTACCGGAACCTTTGTGATCGCGGAAACCATCGCCGTCGCCATCGTAATACCGGCAGACGGGCCATCTTTTGGAACGGCTCCCTCCGGAATATGAATGTGGATGTCGTGTTTCTCGAAAAATTCTTTCGGAATCTCATACTGCTCTGCCACGGAACGAATAAAGCTGATGCCCGCCTGCGCAGACTCCTTCATCACATCGCCGAGCTGGCCGGTCAGCAGAAACTCTCCTTTTCCCGGCATCACATTGACCTCGATCTGCAGCGTATCGCCGCCGACTGCCGTCCAGGCAAGACCGCGCACAATACCAATCTCCGGTTTTTCGTTGGCCGGCTGGAACTCATACCTCTCTTTTCCGAGGAACTCTTCCAGATTTTCTTTCGTCACAACAACCTCTTTTACCTGTTCCTCGAGAATCTTTCTCGCGCTCTTTCTGCAGATTCTGCCGATCTGGCGCTCCAGGGAGCGGACACCGGCCTCTCTGGTGTAGCCGCTGATCACTTCCATCAGCGCCTCATCCTCGATCACAAGCTGTGCTTCTTTCAGACCGTTCGCCTTCTTCTGCTTCGGAACGAGATGTTCTTTTGCGATATGGAACTTCTCGTTTTCCGTATAGCTTGAAATTTCAATCACTTCCATACGGTCCAGCAGCGGACGCGGAATGTTCTGAATATCATTTGCGGTTGCAATAAAGAGCACCTCCGAAAGGTCGATCGGAAGCTCTACGTAATGATCGGCAAATTTATTATTCTGCTCGGAATCGAGGACCTCAAGAAGTGCGGAAGAGGTATCTCCCTTGTAATCTGCACTTACTTTGTCGATCTCATCGAGCAGCATCAGCGGATTTTTCACCTTCGCCTGATGGAGTCCCGCCGCAATGCGTCCCGGCATCGCGCCGATGTAGGTTCTTCTGTGGCCGCGGATCTCCGCCTCATCCCGCACACCGCCGAGACAGATGCGGACGTATTTTTTATTCAGGGCTCGCGCCACGCTTCTCGCAATCGAGGTCTTACCGGTTCCCGGAGGGCCTGCCAGGCAGAGAATCGGGCTCTCGCCTTTCTTCGTCAGGGTGCGTACGGCCAGGAATTCGAGGATTCTCTCTTTTACTTTCGAAAGACCGTAGTGATCTTCCTCCAGAATCTCGCGTGCTCTTGCCAGATCTTGATTGTCACGGGATGCCTTATCCCACGGAAGCCCCAGCAGTGTCTCGATATAGCCGCGGATCACGCCTGCCTCGGACGGATTGCTGGCCGAATTTTCCAGACGGTGGATCTCTTCGGAAATCCGCTCTTTTACCTCTTTGGAAGCTTTGAGCTTCTCAAGCTGCTTCTTATAATTTTCAATCTCGGTCCGGGAATTGTCCTCGCCGAGTTCCTCGCGGATGACTTTAAGCTGCTCGCGCAGAATATAATCACGCTGGTTCTTATCGATCCGCTCTTTGATTTTTCCCTGAATCTCCGAACGGATCTCCTGAATCTGAATCTCGTTGGCGATCATGACGCAGAGCGTATCATACCGCTCGGAAAGCTCCACAGCCTCCAGCAGTTTCTGGCGGTTTACGTAATCGAGGGGCAGATTCATGCAGATCTGGTCCACCAGCTTTCCAACTTCTTCGGTTCCGAGGATCTGGCCTGCCAGTTCCTTGCTGACTTTCTGCGTCTGCTCGCAGTAGACGGCAAACAGCTCTTTTAAGTTGCGCAGCATTGCCTCCTGCTCGATATCGGAAAACTGCATTTCGTCCGAGCCGGTAAACAGCGCCACCTCGGCGCGGAGATACTCGCTCTCCTCTTCCTCGAAGTTCAGCAGTTCTGCGCGTCTTTCTGCTTCTACGAGAATCCGAAGAACATCCTTTGGCATTTTCACAACCTGTTTGATGACCGCAATTGTTCCAATTTTATACACATCAAGCAGACCCGGTACTTCCGTATCCGGGTCTTTCTGTGTAATCAGGAAAATTTTCTGGTTTCCCAGCATCGCCTCCTCGACCGCACGAACCGATTTAGGTCTGCTGATATCAAAATGTACAATCATATCCGGCAGAATCGTTGTTCCACGCAGCGCAATCGCCGGTAATACTTTTGTCACTTCTTCCATTTAAGTTTCCTCCTGCGTTTTTCAGGCGGTTTCCGGTCTTCCGGATCTTCTTCCCATATTCCGCCGTGGAACAGGGGCCGGTTCGCCGTGAATAATCTCCGGCTCCGCCTTCTTTTCTACAGCGTCCTTGGTGATGACGCATTCTTTTGTCGTATTGTCCGACGGGATCTCATACATCAGATCCATCATCGTATCTTCCATGATTGCGCGGAGACCTCTGGCGCCTGTTTTCCGCTCTAGGGATTTCTTTGCAATCGCTTCGAGTGCATCTTCTTTGAAGTCAAGCTGTACGCCGTCCAGCTCAAACAGCTTCTTGTACTGTTTGACCAGAGAATTCTTCGGCTCAACCAGAATCTTCATCAGGGCCGTCTCATCCAGAGAATTTAACGTAACGACAATCGGCACACGTCCGACAAACTCCGGAATCAGGCCGAACTTGGTCAGATCCTGCGGCATGACCTGACGGAGCAGATCTCCGACATTCTCATCTTTTGCATGGCCGATCGGATTGTTGAATCCGATGGATTTCGTATCCTGTCTCGTCTCGATGATCTTCTCGAGTCCTTCGAATGCACCGCCGCAGATAAAGAGGATATTCGTCGTATCAATCTGAATAAACTCCTGATGCGGATGCTTTCTTCCGCCCTGCGGCGGAACGGAAGCTACAGTTCCCTCCAGGATTTTCAGCAGTGCCTGCTGTACACCCTCGCCGGAAACATCTCGTGTGATCGAAGCGTTTTCGGATTTTCTTGTGATTTTATCGATCTCATCGATGTAGATGATGCCGTGCTCAGCGCGCTCGATATCATAGTCTGCTGCCTGAATGAGGCGGAGCAGAATGTTTTCTACGTCCTCGCCGACATAACCTGCCTCGGTGAGCGCCGTTGCGTCTGCAATTGCAAACGGAACGTTGATCAGTTTGGCCAGTGTCTGTGCCAGATACGTTTTTCCGGAACCGGTCGGTCCGAGCATCAGAATGTTGCTCTTCTGCAGTTCGATGTCGGAGGATGCACCGGAAAGCACTCGTTTGTAATGGTTGTAAACAGCAACGGAGAGCACTTTTTTCGCCTCATCCTGTCCGATTACGTAGTCATCCAGAAATGCTTTGATTTCCTTTGGTTTGATCAGGTTGATCTCGTCGGTATTCTGCTCGCCGTACAGATCCTCAAACTCTTCCTGAATGATCTCCGAGCAGATTGCCACGCAGTCATCACAGATGTATGCCCCGTCCGGGCCTGCGATCAGCTTGCGTACCTGGTCTTCTGTCTTTCCGCAGAAAGAGCAGCGGATCTTGGTATCATTCCCTTTTATAGCCATCGTTTTCTTCCTTTCAACATATTACAACTAAACCTTATCGCCGGATAAGGCAAAAGGTGCCACAAAAGCCTCATTGCCGGAACTACGCTTTTGGACACCTTTCCTCTCTTATCGGTTCGTAATTACATTATCAATCAGACCGTATGCTTTTGCTTCCTCTGCGGACATGTAGTTGTCACGCTCGGTATCGATCTCAATCTGTTCCAGCGGTTTTCCTGTATTTGCCGCCAGAATTTCATTTAATTTCCGTTTGGTTTTCAGAATCTGTTCTGCAACGATTTTGATCTCGGTTGCCTGACCCTGTGCACCGCCGGATGGCTGATGAATCATGATTTCAGAGTTTGGCAGAGCCATTCTCTTTCCTTTGGTACCGCCGGCAAGAAGGAATGCTCCCATGCTGGCAGCCATACCGATACAGATCGTGGATACATCACATTTGATGTACTGCATCGTATCGTAGATAGCAAGTCCTGCGCTTACAGAACCTCCCGGGCTGTTGATATACATGTGGATATCTTTTCCCGGATCTTCAGACTCCAGGAACAGCAGCTGTGCAACGATCAGGTTTGCCGATACGTCGGTAACTTCCTCTCCCAGAAAAATAATACGGTCGTTCAGCAGTCTTGAATAAATATCGTAACTTCTCTCTCCCCTGCTTGTCTGCTCGATGACATAAGGTACAAAACTCATTCAATTGCCTCTCTTTCCGAGGTCTTACGCCTCTTTTGCGCTGTCAGCCATGAGAGTTACTGCTTCCTGAACAGCGAGATCTTTCTTCATCTGCTCTTTCTCATATTCGCCAACGAGCTCTTTGAATTTATCCAGCTCCATTTTGTACATTTCAGCCATTTTAGCCAGCTCTTCGTCCAGCTTCTCATCGCTGATCTGGATGTTCTCTGCTTCTGCAACTTTCTCAAGTACCAGTCTGCTCTCGATTCTCTTAACAGCCTGCGGTTTCATCTGCTCTTTTAAGGAATCAACGGTAGCGCCTGTAAACTGCATGTACTGCTCCATGGACAGACCCTGGGACTGGATTCTTCTTGCGAAATCGTCAACCATGTTCTCTACCTGCGTATCGATCATAGCTTCCGGAATCTCCATTGTTGCGTTCTCTACTGCTTTATCTACGACAGCGTTCTCTTTTTCTGTCTTAGCCTGCTCTTCTTTTTTCTTGGTCAGGTTGTCTTTGATTTCTTTTTTGTACTCATCCAGAGTATCGAACTCGGAAACGTCTTTTGCGAAGTCGTCATCAAGTGCCGGAAGCTCTTTTGCTTCGATTTTGTGGATGGTGCATTTGAATACTGCTGCTTTTCCAGCAAGCTCTTCTGCCTGATAATCCTCTGGGAAAGTAACGTTTACTTCCTTCTCCTCTTCCAGAGCTGCGCCAACGAGCTGCTCTTCGAATCCCGGAATGAAGGAATGGGAGCCAAGGGTCAGCGGATAATCTTTTCCAGCGCCGCCGTCGAACGGAACGCCGTCTACAGAACCTTCGAAGTCAAGTGTAACGGTATCTCCGTCTGCTGCCGGACGATCCTCTACATTGATGGTTCTTGCATTTTTCTCCTGCTCTTTTTTCAGCTCAACTTCTACTTCTTCATCTGTAACGGTTGTGTCAGCTTTTGCTACTTCCAGACCTTTGTACTCGCCAAGGGTAACTTCCGGTTTTACTGCTACAGTTGCGGTAAAGATGAAAGCTTTGCCTTTTTCGATCTGCTCTACGTTGATCTCCGGACGGGATACGATGTCCAGTTTGCTCTCTTCTGCTGCTTTGGAATACTCTTCCGGAACAAGGCTGTTTACAGCATCCTCATAGAATACTGCCGGGCCATACATTTTTTCTACCATAGCTCTCGGAACTTTTCCTTTACGGAAGCCCGGAACGCTGATGTTCTTTTTCTGTTTCTGGTAAGCTTTCTCCAGTGCTTTCTCTAATTCTTCAGCCGGAACCTCAATGGTAAGTTTGGCCATATTCTTTTCTAAATTTTCGACCTGTACACTCATTTTATCAATTTCCTCCTTGATTTATCTGAAAAGCGGCAGAAAACCTGCACACCTCTCCATTCTACAGTCATTTATCGAGTATAGCATACTCTTTTCAAAAACGCCAGTGATTTTTTTATATTTCTGTGGTTTTTAGGCTTTTTTTAGCAATGAAATACGATTTTTTCCGCCATTTCTTTTGTTTTGTCCTCTCCCTGCAGAACACGGATCAGCTCCAGTGCGAAGTCAGTGGCTGCTCCCATGCCGCGGCCGGTGGTCACATTTTTGTCGGTGACTGCCGGTACATCGAGTACGTTTGCGCCTGCCAGCTTTTCTTCAAATCCCGGGAAGCAGACGGCGTTTTTATCTTTTAAGATGCCCATCACACCAAGGATGCTCGGCGCTGCGCAGATGGCTGCCAGTTTCTTTCCCTGATCGTCATAGGAACGGATCAGCGCTGCGAGCGTCTCGTTTCCGGCCAGATTTAATGTACCCGGCATTCCGCCCGGAAGTACCAGCATGTCTCCGTCATCAAACTCTCCCTCTTCGATGGTTTCATCTGCAAGAATGGTGATTTTGTGGGATCCTGTTACTTCTTTTCTTCCCATAATAGAAACGGTGCATACGTCTTCTCCGGCTCTGCGCAGCAGATCCACCGGGGTCAGTGCCTCAATCTCTTCACATCCGTCTGCCAGAAATACATAAATCTTTGCCATGGTTTTGTCCTCCTGTGTTGTATGATCAGTCTCGTGTGTTTTGTCACGTGATATTCTCTGCTTTTCTTTGTAACAAACCGCCGCTATTATACCACATTTTTCCGCAGAATGCTTGCATTTCATAAAAATTTCAGGACTTTTTTTCGCAAAAAGCCGGATTTCGCTTAACATCACGGGAAAAGCATGGTAAACTCTTGAAAAAAGCAGTGATGCAATCACGAGAAGGAGTCTCTTTTATGGAAATCGAACGCAAATACCTTCTGGATCAGCTTCCGGAAAATCTTACAAGCTATCCATGTAAAAAAATCGAGCAGGGCTATCTTTCCACCGAACCGGTTGTCCGCATCCGCCGCTCTGACGACGAATATTATCTGACCTACAAGTCAAAAGGGCTGATGGTGCGTGAAGAGTATAATCTTCCGCTCACAAAGGAATCCTACCTGCATCTGCGGGAAAAGGCAGACGGCGTTCTCATCTCAAAAACACGCTATCTGCTGCCGCTTACCGGAACGGATCTGACGATCGAGCTCGATGTCTTTGATGCGCCGTATGAAGGCCTTTACCTCGCAGAGGTGGAGTTTCCGGACGAAGCATCCGCAAACGCCTTTGTTCCTCCGGTATGGTTTGGAAAGGATGTAACCTATTCTTCCGATTATCACAACAGTACGCTCAGTAAAGGAAAAAAACTATAAATTACCAGAAAAAATCCCGGTGCCTTTTCCACGGCTGCCGGGATTTTTCCGCTCGTTTGTTTTTTTACTCTTTTTGTGCTTGCTTTTTGCTTGTTTTGGTTTGTTTTTTTTGTGCATACATTCTTTATTTTTGCTGCTTTCACATTAGCGTCATTCTGTCAAAGCGGCGGTGCTGCTCCTTCTAATCCACTCCCTTTGATTTCCGGATGCAGGCTCGTGTTGCATCAATAACAGCACTTCTCAGGTTCTCCCGCTCCAGTACGGCAACCGCTTCGATGGTGGTTCCGCCTGGCGAGCAGACCATGTCTTTTAATTCTCCCGGGTGCATTCCTGTCTCGAGAAGCATTTTGGCGCTTCCAAGGACAGACTGTGCAGCAAATTCATATGCCTGTTTTCTCGGCATTCCTTCGGCTACGGCCGCATCTGCAAGAGCCTCCAGGAAAAGAAATACGTACGCCGGCGAGCTTCCGCTGACACCTGTGACGGTATCCATCAGATACTCCGGAACAACTTCTGCGCGGCCAAAGCTTTTCAGGAGGGTTAAAACGAGCTGCAGCTCTTCCTCCGTCACGAGATCATTGGCACAGACGCCGGTCATTCCTTCTCCGACGAGTGCTGGTGTGTTTGGCATAGTGCGAATTAACTTTGTTGGTTTTCCGATTTCTGTACCCAGCCATTGTAAAGACTTACCGGGAAGAATCGATACGATAATCTTCTCGGGTGAGATGAAGTTTTTGACGAGGTTTATTATATTTTTTATTTGGTTTGGCTTTACTGCCAGGAATACAAGATCGGATCCGGCTACGACCGCTTCGTTCTCCATAGTCGCCTGGACTCCAAACTGGTTGGTCAAGCGTTCCACACTTTTCTCCGTGCGGACCGATACCAGAATGTCATCTGCAGATACAACTCCTTTTTGGATCATTCCGCCAATCATGGCACTCGCCATGTTGCCGCCGCCGATAAAACCTACTTTCATGTCTGTTCGCCTCCGTATGCCTGTGTTGTAAAAAATATATGCGACACCCATAGTATGCAACAAAATTTACTTTTTTGCAATACTTTTTCTCTATTTTTCTTCTTTTCTTTTACAATTTTCTTTATTTTTTTCGAATGAAATGTCGCTGTTTGTCGACGAATGTCGAAAAGTGTCTTTTTCTGTCTTTTTTTGCTTTTCTATTCCGCCGGAATCAGCCTTTGGCGGCGGCCTCTTCGGCGTATTTTGTTGTCACGAGTGTCTTGTACGGTGCCTTTTTCTCCAGCTCTCCCGCCTGCTCCAGAATTTCCTGCAGAAGATCAAAACTTTCTTCCTCAAAGATCAGATTTTCTTTCCACGTATCCTGCTCATAGTAGCGGCGCACGATCGCGGTGATGGTTTCCAGCTCGGTTTCTGCAAACTGCGGCGCAATCACTTCTGCAATCTCCTCCGGTGTGTGCGTCTGCACGAAGTCCATTCCCTTCTGCAGTGCCTTCGTGAATTTTTCTACGGTTGCGCCGTGCATTTTCAGATAACTCTGTTTGACGCTGTACGACGTATACGGCACATACCCGGATTCCGTTCCGACCGATGCCACGACATAGCCGTCGCCCTTCTGCTCGAGCAGTGTCGCGGACGGTTCAAATTCAATCGTATAATCCCCCTGTCCGCCGGAGAACGCGGCAGCTGTGGAACCAAAATCGATGCTCTGGTTGATGTTTACGTCTTTTTTATCAATCCCTTTCTGCGCCAGAACATACTCAAAGACCATTTCCGGCATACCGCCTTTTCTTCCCCCTAATACCTCTTTGTTTTTCAATTTTTCCCAGGTAAACGAATTGTCTTTCTCTCTTCCCACAACAAAGTTTCCCGCCCGCTGCGTCAGCTGCGCGAAGTTCACAACCGGGTCTGCGGTTCCCTCGAGGTACGCGTAGACGGTTGCCTCCGCCCCCATAAACCCGATATCCGCCTCGCCGGAAATCATCGCCGTCAGCACTTTATCTGCACCAAATCCTGTTATCAGCGTCAGATCAATGCCCTCGTCCGCGAAATACCCCTCCTCAATTGCCACGTACTGCGGGGCGTAAAAAATGGAGTGGGCAACCTCATTTAATGTCACCTGCTCCACTTTTTCTTTTGTCTCATCTTTTGCCCCGCATCCCGCCAGCGTCACTACCGCCATTGCCAGTACAAGCGCACCTGTCAGCCATTTTCTTTTCATCAACAGATTCTCCTGTTTTTTCATTCTAACCTTAGAATATGATTTCCCGGTAAAAATGCGTGCAAAAAACGAAGGAGAAACGTTCGAATTTCGTTTCTTATTTCTTCTCTTGTTTTTCTTTTGCCTTCTGTTCTTCTTTCGTCCGGATTTTGTCTTCGTACATTTTCTTTTCATTCTACAATCTACCTTATCGCTCCGTCAACACATTTAGGCTTCCTTTTCCGAAATTTTCTATTTTGAAAAACAAATTGAGGATCTCCGCAAAATTTGTTATAGTAAGGATAATTCAAACAGTTACAAAGGAGGCTATTATGAAAATAAAATCAGTTGCTGTTCTGGGCGCCGGAGCGGTTGGGTCTTATGTGATCTGGGGGCTTTCGGAGAAAAAGGACATCCGGCTTGGCGTTATCGCGTCCGGGGAACGGGCGAAGCGTCTGAAAAACAAAGGATGCAAAATTAACGATACGGTTTATCACCCGGAGGTATGGACACCGGAAGAGGCACACGGCGTGGATTTTCTGATCGTCTCGCTCAAATACGGCGCACTGCCGGGGGCTCTTGACGATATTACTGCCGTTACCGGCGAGAATACTGTGATCATGAGTCTGATGAACGGCGTGGACAGCGAGGAGATCATCGCGGAAAAAGCCGGTGCGGAGCATCTGCTTCATGCTGTTATCAAAGTAGCTTCTCATAAAGAGAATGACGGCTACGTTTTCAACCCTGAGGCGACGCTCGGCATCATTTTCGGCGAAGTTTCGGCGCCGTACGACAGTGAGCGTGTGCAGGCTGTTCTGGATCTGTTCTCCGGCACAGGGCTGCATTACCGGGCAACCGATTGTATTTTAGAGGAAATATGGAGCAAATTCCGGCTGAATGTCTGCAATAACCTGCCGCAGGCTATTCTCGGTGCCGGGGTCGGCTGCTACCGCGACAGTGTGCATATGAAGGCGATCAGCGACGGACTCCGCGCAGAACTGATGGCGATTGCGGAGGCAAAGGGAATTGATATCAACAAGGCGGATGTCTCCTCGGGACGCGGAAGTGCGGTTCCGCCGACGGCGCGCTACTCGACGCTCCAGGATCTCGATGCGGGACGCCATACGGAAATTGATATGTTCTCGGGTGCGCTGATCCGCATGGGAAAAGAGCTGGGAATTCCAACGCCTTACAATGAATTTACGTACCATATGATCAAAGCACTGGAAGAGAAAAACGACGGACGGTTTGACTACAGCGGAAGCGAAGAACCGCTCTGGGCGAAATAGATACGATAGGAGAATCTCACGATGAAAGAAATCAAATGGGCTGTACTCGGATGCGGTGTGATTGCAAATGAAATGGCGGTCGCACTGCAGAAAAACGGAAAGAATATTTACGCGGTCGGCAACCGGACCCATGAGAAGGCGGCTGCTTTTGCGGAGAAATATGGAATTGGAAAAGTTTACGATGATTTCCATGAGATGTTTACCGATCCGGAGGTCGATGTCATTTATATCACGACGCCGCACAACACGCATCTTGGCTTTATGAAAGAGGCGATTGCCAATGGAAAACACATTCTCGTTGAGAAATCGATTACACTGAACAGTGACGAGCTCGACGAGGCCATAGCGCTTGCGAAAGAAAAAGGTGTCATCATCGGAGAGGCAATGACGATTTACCATATGCCGATCTACAAAGAGCTGAAAAAATTTCTCGACTCCGGCCGTCTCGGCAGAGTCAATCTGATCACGATGAACTTCGGCAGTTTCAAAGAGTACAACATGAAGAACCGCTTCTTCAACCGGAATCTCGCAGGCGGCGCGATGCTTGATATCGGCGTATACGCACTCTCCTTCATCCGCTGGTTCTTCGACTCCAAGCCGGATCAGCTCCTTTCCCAGGTAAAGCCCGCTCCGACCGGTGTGGACGAGCAGGCCGGCCTCCTTCTCACCAATCAGGAAGGACAGATGGCAAGTGTGATGCTCTCTCTCCACTCCAAACAGCCGAAACGCGGCATGGTTTCCTGTGAGAACGGATTTATCGAGATCATGGAGTACCCGCGTGCCTGGGAAGCAAAAATCACAGACGCTTCCACTGGCGAATCCAAAATCATCAAAGCCGGTGACAACGCCGATGCACTCGCCTATGAGCTCGCCGACATGGAACGCGCCATCAATGGAGATGTATCTGCCATGCACCTCGACTACACGAAGGACGTCATGGATCTGATGACCTCCTTCCGCAGAACCTGGGGCTATACGTACCCGGAGGAAGAAAAATAAGATTCGTACATCAAAAGCCCCTGCCCGGCACACATCAGATGCCGGGCAGGGGCACTTCTTTTCACCTGCAATACTCTGCAATTTTCTTTTTCAGTAATTCCGCATTAATCGGCTTTGCGATATGCACGTTCATGAGGATCAGGTCGAAGGTGTATTCCGGGCTGTCCTGGTAGAGTTCAAGCTTCTTTGTTCTTCCATCGTTTCACCCGTCTTCCACGCATATTTTATACTTCATTTTACGCTGATATTATTTTCTCTGTCAACCCAAATAACATTACATTTCCAATATTTTGCATGTCTTTTTTATTTTTCTGAAATTTTTTTAAATCTTCCGTTTTTCTCTTGCACAATTGTTTTTATACGTATATAATTGTCTGCAGAAAGCAAAGGGGAGCTCGCGTGCGAAGCGGGCTGAGAGTAGGATGCATCTCCTAGACCCTGAACCTGATTTGGGTAATGCCAACGTAGGGAGATACGATATGCACATTTTCTGCAGATATACCTCCACGTATATCTGCTTTTTTAATCTCTATGAACACATCATCAACAGGTTCTTCCAGTATCACAAGGGAATTTGCTTCTGCAAAAATACTCACACAGGAGGAACAAAAAATTATGTTAGGCACTTGTCTTGACAATGTCAGAAAAACAACCCCTCTCGTACACAACATCACAAATTACGTTACGGTAAACGATGTCGCCAATATTCTGCTGGCATGCGGCGCAAGCCCGATCATGTCCGATGAACCGGAGGATGTCGAGGATATCACCTCCATCTGCGGCGGTCTGAACATCAACATCGGAACGCTGCACAGAACGAGCATCGACGGCATGTACCGTGCCGGTGCAAAAGCAGCTTCGCTCGGCCACAAAATCCTGCTCGATCCAGTCGGCGCAGGCGCAAGCCACTTACGTACTTCGACCGCAGTCGGACTGATGGAAAAAATCCCGTTCACCGTCATCCGCGGAAATATTTCCGAAATCAAAACACTGGCACTCGGAAGCGGAACGACAAAGGGTGTTGACGCAGACGTTGCCGATAAAGTAACAGACGAAAACCTCGACAGCGCCGTTGCTTTTGCAAAAAACTTTGCGAAAGACCACAACTGTGTTGTCGCCATCACAGGAGCGATCGACCTCGTTGCCGATGCTGACACCTGCTACGTGATCCGCAACGGACGCGCCGAGATGGGAAGCATCACCGGAACAGGCTGCCAGCTCTCCGGCATGATGACCGCTTACCTCGTTGCCAACCCGGACGAGCCGTTAAAAGCCGCTGCTGCCGCTGTCTGCGCGATGGGACTTGCCGGCGAGATCGGCTGGAGCCATATGAAACCGGAAGACGGCAACTCCACCTACCGGAACCGCATCATCGACGCCATCTACCACATGGACGGCGAGACGCTGGAGAAAGGTGCAAAGTATGAAGTGCGATAAAAAAGGCCTGCTTTTATATGCTGTGACAGACCGCAGCTGGCTGAACGGCGAGACACTGTACAGCCAGGTGGAAAAGGCTCTGCAGGGCGGCGCAACGTTTATCCAGCTCCGCGAAAAAAATCTTGACCAGGATCACTTTATGGAAGAGGCACTGGAACTGAAAAAACTCTGTGCCGCATACCATGTTCCTTTCGTCATCAACGATAACGTGGAAATCGCAGCTAAGATGGATGCGGACGGCGTTCATGTCGGCCAGAGCGATATGGAGGCCGGCGATGTCCGTGCAAAGCTTGGCCCGGACAAGATCATCGGCGTTTCGGCGCAGACCGTGGAACAGGCCATTCTCGCCGAGCAGCGCGGGGCAGATTACCTCGGCGTCGGCGCGGTCTTCCACACCGGTTCCAAGGCGGATGCGGAGGATGTCAGCCACGAAACGCTGACTGCTATCTGCAATGCCGTTAAAATCCCTGTCATCGCCATCGGCGGCATCACACGCGATAACGTGACGGAGCTTTCCGGCAGCGGCATCTGCGGCATCGCCGTCATCAGTGCCATTTTTGCACAGAAAGACATTGTTTCCGCAACGAAGGATCTGAAAGAACAGACTCTGCGCATGCTGGAAAACAAATAATTTTACGTAACCATTCATCCTCACACCAGGCGGCAGACTGGGGGCACCACTTTCTTTGTCGCCTGTCCAAAAAGAAAAGTAATGCAAAGGAGTAATTCTCATGGACGCGAAAAACATGAAAACAGCATTAACAATCGCGGGAAGTGATTCCAGCGGAGGCGCCGGCATTCAGGCAGACATCAAAACCATGATCACAAACGGAGTTTACGCCATGTCGGCAATTACCGCACTCACCGCCCAGAACACCACCGGAGTTTCCGGTATTTTCGATGTAACACCGGAGTTTCTGGCCGCACAGCTTGACGCCGTCTTTACGGACATCTTCCCGGACGCCGTCAAAATCGGTATGGTATCCTCCCCGGCACTGATCGAAGTCATCTCCGAACGGCTTCGCTTCTACCAGGCCAAACACATCGTTGTGGACCCGGTCCTCGTCGCTACAAGCGGCTCCGCGCTCGCTTCGGGCGGCGTGCCTGACCTGATGAAAAAACTGCTCTTTCCTCTGGCTGAAGTCATCACACCGAATATCCCAGAGGGAGAAGTTCTCTCCGGCATCAAAATCCAGTCGGAAAGCGATATGGAACGCGCCGCAAAAGAGATCGGGGATTCCTGCGGCTGTGCCGTTCTGTTAAAGGGCGGCCACAGTATCAATGATGCCAACGATCTTTTATATCACAACAGCACATTTACCTGGTTCACCGGAAAACGCATCGACAATCCGAACACACACGGCACCGGCTGTACACTCTCCAGCGCCATCGCATCGGGGCTCGCAAAGGGGCTTTCCCTTCCGGATGCCATTTCCGCCGCAAAAGAGTATATTTCGGGCGCACTCGCGAGCATGATGGATCTCGGCCACGGCTCGGGACCGCTGAACCACGCTTACCGGATCTGATTTTGAAAATAAAGGAGAACAACAAATGGAACGCAATTACGCAACACAGATGGACGCCGCACGCCGCGGCATTGTAACACCGGAGTTGAAAAAAGTCGCAGAAAAAGAGTATATGGCCGTGGAAGACCTGATGCCGCTCGTTGCCAGCGGAAAGGTTGCCATTCCGGCCAATAAGCTGCACACCTGCATCGACCCGGAGGGCATCGGCTCGATGCTGCGCACGAAAATCAATGTAAATCTCGGTGTTTCGAAAGACTGTAAAGATTACGATGTGGAGATGCAGAAGGTACTCTCCGCGGTCAATATGGGCGCAGAAGCCATCATGGACCTGTCGAGCCACGGCAATACGCAGCCGTTCCGGCGGAAACTGACCTCCGAATGTCCAGCCATGATCGGCACCGTGCCGGTATATGACAGTGTGATCCATTACCAGAGAGACCTGGATACGCTGACCGCCAAAGATTTTATTGACGTCATCCGCCTCCATGCCGAGGACGGTGTCGATTTCGTCACCCTGCACTGCGGCATCACCAGAAAAACCATCGATCAGATCCGCAAACACAAACGGAAAATGAATATTGTTTCCCGCGGCGGCTCCCTCGTGTTCGCCTGGATGTGCATGACCGGCGAGGAGAATCCGTTCTACGAGTATTACGATGAGATTCTCGATATCTGCCGTGAATACGATGTGACCATTTCTCTCGGCGACGCCTGCCGTCCTGGCTGCCTTGCCGACGCAACGGATGTCTGCCAGATTGAGGAGCTGGTGCGCCTCGGCGAACTCACCAAACGTGCCTGGGAGAAAGACGTTCAGGTTATGGTTGAGGGACCGGGCCACGTTCCGATGGATCAGATTGCGGCCAACATGAAAGTACAGCAGACCATCTGCATGGGCGCTCCGTTCTATGTCCTCGGACCTCTTGTGACCGATATTGCACCGGGCTATGACCACATCACCGCTGCCATCGGAGGCGCAATTGCCGCTATGAACGGCGCTGCTTTCCTGTGCTACGTAACGCCGGCAGAGCATCTGGCTCTTCCGAACCTCGATGACGTAAAGCAGGGCATCATCGCAAGCAAAATCGCCGCACACGCTGCCGACATTGCCAAAGGCGTGCCGCATGCGCGTGATATTGACGACAAGATGGGAGACGCCCGCCGCGTGCTCGATTGGGAAGCACAGTGGGACTGTGCACTGGACCCGGAGACTGCAAAAGCCATCCGTGCTGACCGCTCGCCGGAACAGGAAGATACCTGCTCGATGTGCGGTAAATTCTGTGCCGTGCGAAGCATGAACAAAGCTTTAAACGGCGAACATATCGACATTCTTTAACATCAGTAGACAAGAAGTCACAGTACGCGAAAAGGAACGGTTTTCATTACGAAACCGTTCCTTTTCTGCATTTCCAAAATCTTTTTCTATTTCGCCCATCCTTCGGCGTAACGGACTGCTTTGTGCCATCCGTTCATCTTCTCATCGCGCTCCTCTTTCGAGAGCTCCGGCTCAAATATACGGTCAATGGCTCCGTTCTGTTTTACCGTCTCCTGATCCGGCCAGTAGCCGACGGCGAGTCCCGCAAGATAAGCTGCTCCCATCGCGGTCGTCTCGATGCAGCACGGCCGCTCCACCGGCGCCTGGCTGATGTCCGCCTGGCACTGCATCAGAAAATTGTTGGCGCTTGCTCCGCCGTCCACACGCAGTGCGGAGAGCTTCATGCCGGAATCTGCCTCCATCGCTTTTAAGACATCATCCACCTGATATGTGATCGACTCTAGCGTTGCGCGGATCACATGGTATTTGTTGACGCCGCGGGTCAGGCCGAGAATGGTTCCTCTCGCATACTGATCCCAGTACGGTGCGCCAAGGCCGGTAAACGCCGGTACGACGTAGCAGCCGTTCGTGTCGTTCACCTTCTGCGCCATGTACTCGGAATCCGCCGAGGACTCGATCAGCTTCATCTCATCGCGCAGCCACTGGATTGCGGCTCCGCCGACAAAAATGGATCCCTCGAGCGCATACGTAATCTTGTCCCCGATACCCCATGCAATCGTGGTAACAAGACCGTGTGTCGAAGAAACCGGCTTTTCTCCCGTGTTCATCAGCAGGAAGCAGCCTGTTCCGTATGTATTTTTCGCTTCGCCCGGCGCATAGCAGGTCTGGCCGAACAGCGCCGCCTGCTGGTCTCCCGCTGCTCCCGCAATCGGAATCGGGCCGCCGAAATATGTGGATGCCGTCTCCCCGTAGACACAGCTCGACGGGCGGACTTCCGGCAGCATACAGAGCGGAATGTTCAGCTCTTTTAAGATATCCTCATCCCATTTCAGTGTATGGATATTGAACAGCATTGTACGGGACGCGTTGGTGTAATCGGTGACATGTACCTTTCCCTTTGTCATCTTCCAGATCAGCCACGTCTCCACTGTTCCGAAATAGAGATCGCCTCGCTCCGCCCGCTCGCGCACGCCCGGAACTTCATCTAGAATCCATTTCAGCTTCGTGGCTGAAAAATACGCATCAATCACAAGACCTGTTTTCTCCCGGAAACGGTCAACCAGTCCGCGCTCCATCAGGGAATCGCAGTATTCCGATGTTCTGCGGCACTGCCATACAATTGCATTGTAGACCGGCTCTCCCGTCTTTTTGTCCCAGACGATCGTCGTCTCTCTCTGGTTTGTGATGCCGATTGCCGCGATATCCTCGTAGGACGCGCCCGCTTTCTGCATTGCCTCCACGGCTACACCGAGCATCGTGGACCAGATTTCATTGGCATCGTGCTCCACCCAGCCCGGTTTCGGGAAACGCTGGGTAAACTCCTTCTGCGCAAGGCTTACGATCTGTCCTTTCTGATCAAACAGAATACAGCGGTTGCTCGTTGTGCCGGCATCAAGTGCCATGATGTATTTTCCCACGTTTAAAAATCCTCCTGTCTCACATTTCAAGAAGAGAGCCTGACAGAATCCACTGCCACGCTCTCTTCCTTTTCTTTGTATGTATCGTATCACAGAATTCTTTTTCTGTAAATCAAATCGTGTTTTTCTGCAGCAATTTATGCCGTAATGATCTCCAGCAGCGCACCGCGCAGATCGTTTGAAAGTTCCATGCTCTGCAACTCTGCAGCCAGAATTGCTACCTTTCCGTCCGCTTTGTGAAGAAGATTTGCGATCTGCTCTTTGGTGATGTAGCTGATTTCGGCGTGCAGCAGCAGATCCATCGCACGTGTCATGACATCGTTCTTTGCAATCTCCGTATCTTCCGGCAGACAGATTGTCACGGTATCCTGTGGTTTTACATCTGCCACTGCGATAGCAAGAAGTCCGTCTTTCTCTTTGACTTCTGCATCCGCTTCCACGCCGTTTACAAAGACCTTTGCCTCTTTTGCACTACTTCCACCGAATTCTACGCAATATGTTCTGCTTTCCGGAACAAGGCTCTGATTGCCCTCAACCGGTGCAATTGTAAATTTTCGTGCACCCCATTCGAGCGTCATCGGCGTTTTTGCACAGTCATTCTTCTCATACGCCATGGAAGTATTGTCATCCTCGTACAGAATAAATGTATTATCTGCACCCGCATAAACGCGTACCGTCAGCTCATCCGGGTTAGATTCTACATCCAGCGCACTGATCTTCTCTGTCATCGGGATGATCGCACCTGCTTTCGCAAGAACCGGGATTTCCTCCAGCGTACGGTACAGATCCATACTTCTGCCGCCCTCATAAATCATTCCGTTGAAGAAATCAAACCAGGTTCCCTCCGGCAGCCATACCTTCGTCTTGGCACGCTTCAGCTCCGGAATGCATTTCGTTGTCACCGGTGTTACCATCAGCTCACTTCCGAAGAAGTACTGATTCGGTGCCTGATTTTTGCCCCAGAAAACCGTCTCCGGGTAATCATAATACATCGGAACAACGATCGGTGTATCTTCTTTCCATGCACGGTAGTTCATCGTGTACAGATACGGTACGAGTTTATGACGCAGACGAAGGAAATCATCCATTGTGCTGCGCACTTCCATACTGAAGTTCCAAGGCTCTTTTCCACTGAAGGCACTGTTAGAGCTGTGCAGACGGTTGATCGGAGAAAAGACTCCGTACTGATACCATCTTGCTTCAAGCTCATCGTCACGGTAGCCAAGCATATGGCCGCCGATATCATGACTCCACCATCCGTAGCCGATGTTGGAGGCTGTGCTGGTAAAGTATGGCTGGAAATCCAGGGATTCCCAGGTGATGTGGGTGTCTCCGGAAAATCCGACCGGATAGCGGTGGGAGCCCGGTCCTGCATAGCGGGAGAAGGTCATCGGACGTTTTCCGTCTCTTCCACTGTCAAGAAAATGATAGTGATTCAGCATCCACAGCGGATCAAGACCCTCGATCTTGGTACTCTGTCCCTGCTGCCAGTCAATCCACCAGAAATCGACGCCCTCTTTTTCCATCGGATGATGGACTTTTTCGAAATATACATCGACAAATTTCGGATCGGCAATGTCAAAATTGACCGGCTCTTCTTTTTTTGCATCCACTCCCATAGCTTCTGCTACTTCCGGATAGCAGTCCTCATACGCACGAATTCCGTCTGCCGGATGGACATTCAGTGTTGTCTTCATGCCGCGTGCATGGAGTTTTCCAAGAAAACGCTCCGGATCCGGGAAGAGTTTTTTATTCCAGCTATAGCCGGTCCAGCCGCTGCCGTATTTCGGATCCACATCGTCTACACGGTGCCAGTCCATATCGATAACAGCAACCGAGAATGGAACGTTCTCTTTGTCGAAGTCTTCCATCAGTTTCATATAAGATGCTTCACTGTAACGCCAGTAACGGCTCCACCAGTTTCCGAGTGCAAATCTCGGAAGCATCGGAGTTTTGCCGCAAAGGTGATAAAAATCCTTTAATGCCAGGCGGAAATTCCAGCCATAGCCGAAGAAGTACAGATCCTGCACTCCTTTCTTTCTCGGGGTCACCCAACCGTCCTCTGTCATCAGAAGCGACTTCGAATCATCCAGAACAGCGGAACCAAACCAGGACATGATACCAGGTTCCAGTTCGCATGCTCCGTTGACCTGATCAAGCGTACGGGCCGTTCCTCCAAGATCCTGTGTCGGATCTCCGTAATGCCATGCCGGTACAGAACTGATGCCGACTGCCATTGTTTTGCAGGAAAGTCCGTTTGCAGAGAATGCCTTTTTGTTGTAATTCAGCTGCAGATACTTTGTGCGCAGCTCCAGCTCATCGCCTGTGTCTTTGACGGAAAATTCCACTGCTGGAAAATCACGGTTTACAACCGTCTGGGATGCCGCATCGATAAATTCACCGTCCTCACTGTATTCCAGCCGAAGAAGATGCTCCGTCAGTACCGTGATACGATATTTATCGCCCTTTACTACATTCTTCGGGTCTGCAAGCGGATGTGTCTCCAATTTCAGATATGGTTTCATGTTTTGTTTTCCCCTTTCTTACTCTTACCGGTTTTTGCCGTATTTTGAGAACGGGAACCTGTGGCAAAAGTCCGTTCTGCCACAGGTTCCTCTGCATTTTTTATTTGGTTTCCAGAACAACTGCCTCATACGCACGCAGTTTTCTTGCCCCCGCTGCTGCGCCGCTCTGTGGATAGTTGCTGATCAGTACATCTGCTCCCGCAAAGGTTTCCGGAACTGTGTACTCCTGCTCCTCTTTTGTAAAATTGCACATCACGAGGAGTTTCTGGTCGCCTAAGGTTCTGGTATATACATACAGAGCCTCATCCTCCGGATCGAGCAGCTCGTACGTTCCGTAAACCATGATATCCTTCTCTTTCCGGAGATGAATCAGTTTCTTGTAATAATTGTATACAGAATCCGGATCCGCCATCTCATTCTTGGCATTGACGGTCTCGTAATCCGGTCCGACCTTGATCCACGGTGTTCCTGTGGTAAATCCTGCCGAAGCGGTATCATCCCACTGCATCGGAGTTCTTGCATTGTCTCTTCCGCGCAGGTTCAGGTAGCGCATCATGTCGTCCGGTGCTACTTTTCCGGCACCGGTCAGCTCGTGGAACGCGTTGATGCTCTCAATATCGCGGAACTCGGACAGATCGTGGAACGGAACATTTTTCATGCCAAGCTCATCGCCCTGGTATACATACGGGGTACCCTGCATCATATGAAGGCAGGTTGCCAGCATTTTGGCACTTACCACACGGTATTCCGGTGAATCATCGCCGAAACGGGACAGGCAGCGCGGCTGGTCGTGGTTTCCAAGGAATAGGCTGTTCCATGCCTTTCCCTCAAGCTCCGTCTGCCATGCTGTCATGACGCGTTTGAAATCTTTGAGCGGTACGCGTTTGTCCGTCCATTTGCCGTATGTTCCGCTTGCCAGATCTACCAGCTCGAACTGGAATACCATGCTGAGCTCTTTGCCGTCTGCGGATGCATATTTTTCTGCCTCCTCGATCGTGACACCGGCACACTCACCAACCGTCATCAGATCGTATTTGGAGAGGACTTCCCTGTTCATCTCCTGCAGATACTCATGAACGTGCGGTCCGTTTACGCAGCCGGAATCACCGTAGAGTCCGCCCTCCGGAATTTTTCCGTCCGGCAGCCCTTCCGGTTTGGAGATCATGCTGATAACGTCCATCCGGAAACCGTCAATGCCTTTTTCACACCACCAGTTCATCATATCGAAAACTTCTTTTCGAACCGCCGGGTTCTCCCAGTTCAGATCAGGCTGTTTTGTTGAGAACAGATGCAGATAATACATCTCTGTCTGCGGATCGTATTTCCATGCGGAACCGGAGAAGCAGCTTCCCCAGTTGTTTGGCTCTTTTCCCTCTTTTGCATCACGCCAGATATAATAATCGCGGTATGGATTGTCTTTCGATTTGCGGCTCTCCACGAACCATTTGTGTTCATCTGAAGTATGATTGACAACAAGGTCCATGACCAGCCTGATGCCTCTTTTATGCATCTCCGAAAGCATGCGGTCAAAATCCTCCATTGTTCCGAACTCCTGCATGATTGCCCGGTAATCGCTGATATCATATCCATTGTCATCGTTTGGTGACTGGTACACCGGAGACAGCCAGATAACATCTACGCCAAGATCCTTCAGATAATCCAGACGGGATGTGATACCATTTAAATCTCCGATACCGTCTCCGTTGCTGTCCATGAAGCTGCGCGGATAAATCTGATACACTACGGCTTCTTTCCACCATTTTTTGTCCATTTTTTTACCTCCTTTATTTCATCCCCAGAACGTGTCTGGTTCTTTGATTCTGTCGTTTGCAAGCACAGTTTACCACACTTCATGGTGATTTTTCAATAGTTTTGCGCAAAACCAGCGGTTTTACAAGAGTTTTTCTGTAAATTTGGTAACTATTTACTTCGTCAGATCTCTTACCGACTCCCTCTCCACCAGCGTTGTCGGCAATGGCGGAATATCTTTTTGTACCGGCTCATCCTGGATCAGGTGCATCAGGACCTCTACGGCACGGCGTGCTTTTCCATCCACCATCTGATGCACGGTAGTCAGCTTCGGCCGCGCAAGTGTCGCATAAGTAACATCATCAAAGCCCGCAATTGAAATATCCTCCGGAACCTTTATTCCCCTGTTCTGCAGAAAGTTGGATGCTTCAAGTGCATAGTAATCCGATGAAAAAAAGAGCGCTGTCTGTTTTTTGAAGAACGGAAGCATCTCCTCATATGCCTTCTCCCTCTGCTCTGGATTCCACGGGATCACAATATGGCGACTTTCAATGTCCTCAATTCCCGCCTCCTCCATCGCCTGACGCACACCGAGCCACCGATAGTGGTCAACCCCGAGATCGCAGTCGGATAAAAAGAGAAATTTTTTATGTCCCTTTCCAATCAGGTACTGACTCATCTGGTACGCACCGCCGCGGTCATCCATCGTAATGGAGCGGACTCCAAGTTCCGGCGGGAGATACTGATCAATGGTTACCAGCGGTTTTCCGAGACGTTCCGAGAGCTCTGCAATCTCCTTTTCCTTCAGAGCCATCGCAATCATGCCGTCAAAATTCCAGCCGAGCGCCTGCTGCATAATGTCGTCCTGCTCATGGCGCGCAACCAGCATCATATAGTAGCCGTGTTCCCGGATCTGATACTCCAGATTTCCGAGCATTGCCGACACAAAAGGATCCTCAAAGGAAGATGCATTTCCTTTCTTCATGAAACCAAGCGCCACACCAATAAGACCGGAGCTGTTGTTCGCCAGCATGCGCGCGCTGATACTCGGCACGTACTCCATCTCCTTTAAAATCCGGTTGATTTTCTCGACCGTCGCCTTTGAGACGCGCCCTGTCTTTCCGTGTATTACATTCGAAACCGTCGTCGGGCTGACCCCTGCGCGGTCTGCAATATCTTTGATTCTAATCATCGGTTCTCCGCCTTTCCTTTTTCTTCACAATTTTCTGAATTCTGTTATGTTTATTTTACCAAGACGGCAAAATGTTTACAACTACTTTGCATCGGCAAACACTACAAAATTATTACATTTTCTTAAACGATATGTAAGAAAATCTCCATCCCTCCTTCATTTACTTTCCGCCGGTTCCGTGGTAAGATAGGATGACAGAAAAAGTTCACCTTTTTTCTGTAAGAAAGGACCTACACATCATATGCGGCTTGCATTTACAAATTTTTCGTTAAAATCTCCCACCGGCAAGAAATCCGGCCGGTTTTTTCTTGCCCTTTTTCTGGGCATTTTTCTCTTTCTGACTCACCCCATGCTCTGCCAGGCTGGTTTTGCCTCCAGTACGCCGTTTACCGGTGCCTCCTGGGAACTGGTCGGGGAATATCCGATTCTCGGCAGCAACGGCGCGGTGCAGTCCGTCTGTGCGACGGAAGATTATATCATCTGCATCGAAAATTTTAATGATCTGACGACAGAGCCGGACGTAGTCTCTGCCTACTATAAAAATGATACAGACGCAGACGGAAATCCCGTTACGCAGTATTCCCTCGCGCATCAGGTAAGGGACGCAGACTTTGCTCACGCAAACGGTATGGCATACAATCCCGTCACACATGAAATCCTCGTGAGCGGCTACAGCAGCCCGGATGCTTCCAATTACGGATGTATCTTCCGCCTCGACCCGGATACTCTCGAGCAGAAAGAGCGGATCCAGCTCTCGACAAGCTACAATATTCTCGGTATTGATTATCTTCCCTCCACCGGCGGCTATCTGATCCAGACCGATGCGGACGGCGGCTACGGCTTTAAACTCCTCGATGTCTCACTTCAGGTGGTGGATGACTGGGGCACGTATCCCTTCGATTTTTACATGGAAAACTTTCAGGATCTCTGTGTTTCCGGCGATCTCTTTTTTCTTTTTCCGCTGACGATGCATCTCGGAATCGGAAACTTTATCCAGACATACTCGCTCTCGCAGAAAACACTGCTTGCGGACGACACGGTTGATTTTGGCTTTTCCGACGATATCACCATCAATGAACCAGAGGGCCTCTGCGAGACAAATCCTGGGGAATTTATTGCGATTGTAAACGTAACAAAGGCAGATGGTGGACGGTACGTGCAGTTCTACCGCACCCGGGTGCCGTATCTGTTCACAGTTTCCACTTCCGCGGCGGAGCATGGCTCGGTGTCCGAGGGCGGGGAAGTTTCCCGCGGAGAGGAAAAAACAGTTTCCTACACGGCAGACGAAGGCTTCCGGCTCGCGAAACTCTCGGTGGACGGCTTGTATCTGCCGGTGACGGAATATCCGGACAGCTACACATTTTCCGATATCCAAAAGGATCATACCCTTGCCGTAACGTTTGAGCCGATTCCGACGGCGACACCGACGCCGACTGCCACTGCGACGCCGACCGAAACACCGGCCATAACCCAGACACCGGAACCGGCCGTTTCCAAAGCACCGGCATCATCCACGGTTTCCTTCTCATCTGTGGCTTCCCATTTCGCAGCGTTCTGGAAAGGCACTGTGCATGCCGCTTCCTGGTTCCGCCATCTTGCCTCGGCCGGTGCATCCCTTTTTGCCCGTATCCGGAAGGCAGATCCTGTTTTTCTGGCGATGCCGTTTGTCCTTCTCGTTCTGATTCTGCTCTTTATCCTCCGCCTGCGGTATGTCCGCCGCATCCGGCGGGAGCGGTCGCGGAAAGCGCTGGAACACAGAAGAAGAACGTACGAAGAACTGGTCAGAGAATTTACGGAAGATCCGAAGGACGAAGAGTTTTCCATCGATGAGCTGCTGCTTACAATTGACGAACTGCAGAAGGAAGAACAGAAAAACACTTAAATGAAACGTATTCACCAGATCAGGAATTGATCTTCTCGGCACAAAAAAAGTATCCCGTTCCTTTTGGGGAATCGGGATACTTTTTTATTTACGCGGGCAACGAGCTAGAGCGTGTCTGAAAAAGGCTTTTCGTGAGCTGCGAGTCCCAGTTTGTGGGAGATTTTATCCGAATGAGGGCGGCGTAGCGGGCTACGGCAACCGAATGAGGGTAAAATCTCCCGCAAAGTGGGGCTTGCAGATTGCGGAAATGGTTTTTCAGACACGCTCTAAAGTCCGTATTTGTTTTTACTCTTCGTAATCGAGTGCTGCACGCTCCGTTGTGTACGGACGTACATAGGTGTCTGCTACTTTTACGTGCTCCGGATGTTTTGCATATACAGCTACATCCTCTGCTTTTTCCAGGGTTGTGACAAGTGCCATATCATGGGTGGAAGATGCAAGCGGTGCTTCTACAAAGTCAACCGTCAACAGTCCCGGCACTTTGCCGACCAGGCTTTTCAGGTTCTCTGCCATCGCTTTTTTCAGCTCCGGTTTCTTTGCATCCTCTACTTCCGGTTTGAATTTCCACATAACAATATGATGTACCATTGTATTTTTCTCCTTTGCTTTTGTTTTATTGCCAATTCACACAGTTTCTGTGCAAATACCAGCCTTTTGTTACGGCTCTTCGCCTGCAATCCGCAGAATATCCTCAATCTCTTCCACGGACATGTCAAGATACGCGGAAAGCTCTGCCACACTGAAATCCATGTCATCGCCGTCGGAGAGTTCCTCGATGGCGTCTTTTAAGCGGTTTACTTTATTGACTACAGTATTGTCCTTGTGTTTCTGAACTCTGTGTTCTTCCATGAAATCGCTGATCGTCTCACGCACAGCCGCATCAATCGCCTGCTCCGCCGTCTCAGCTTTTACAACGGACTCCAGCGCTACTAAAAGTCCGACATTTCCCTCCTGCACCAGATCCATTAGGAAGAAATCGCGGGTGTGCATTTCTTTTGCGGTCTCAATAACTTTTGGAAGCCAGAGCTGCACGAGCATGCTCTTTGCAAGGGAATCGCCCTCTGCCGCTTTCCGGTAAAGCTCTGCCGTTTCTTCCTCCGACGGTGTTTCTGTCTCCGGCAGTTCGTCAAGATACTGCTGTAAGGCACGCAGCTCCTCCTCGGAAAACTCCGGTTTTTTCTTTTCTTTTTCGGTCTCCTCCGGCACGACGCCCGGCTCATAATCTGCCACATCGACCTGCTCCATCGTCAGATATTCGCAGACAAAGGTAACTTTCTGCTCATCCAGTGCAAAGTCTTCAAAAAAGTCTCTGACTTCTTTCATCGTTACTTTATTTTCATGGTTTCTGGCGTAGGACAGCAATTCGGAGAGCTTCTCCTGGAACTTTTTCTGTTCGTCCTGCATCTTTTTTACCCTCTCTTTCTTCCGTTTCACGATTCCATTTCTTCGTACATTTTTTTCAATTTGTCCATTGCTTTTTCTGCTTTGAAAAGCTACTATAAAAGCAAACGAAAAACCACATTCAAGTGGAAAGGAGAATCCTTATGAAACAATTTTTTCAGGATGTGAAAAACAGTTTCCTGCTTTCAGCCGCTGTCTCTATTATACTAGGTATCGTGCTGATCGTCTACCCCGTAAAAACAAGTTTGCTGATCTGTTATATCGCCGGAGCACTGCTCCTGTTCGGCGGCGTTGTTGCGCTGATCCGCTACATTGCAAGCCGCGGCGAACCGTTTTTCTTCCGCTACGATCTGTTCGTTGCCCTGGTACTGATTCTGTTCGGCTGCTTCGTTATCTTTGAAAGTGACCTTGTAATCGCATTCATCCCGGTTGTCATCGGTATCATCCTTCTGGCAAACGGACTGCTCAGCATTCAGAAGGCGTTCAACCTCAAAAAAACAGGGCTGGAAAAATGGTGGCTTGAGTTCCTGCTGGCTCTTTTAACCAGCGTTCTCGGCATCATCATCTGTACCAATCCGTTTGATGCCGTTGCAACCACAAACATTTTCATCGGTATCTGCCTTGTCTACAGCGGCATTTCCGATCTTGTCACCACCTACTACATGGGCCGCGCAAAACGCCGGATCAAAAACGTCATCCAGACCGAGATCAACCAGCAGAAAATCCTGCACGATGACAATGTGATTGATGTGGATGAGGACGAGCTTCACTAAAAAACAGCTTCTTCCATAAAAATCTTCTTTCATACGAAAAACCGGAACCCGGCACCGCTTTCAAACAGCGGCTCCCGGGTTCCGGTTTTTCTCTGTATTTCTTTTTTTATTTATTCCTCGTGTTTGCTCAGTACTTCCATGCCTTCTCTTAACTTCAGGCGGATCTTTCCAAGCTCCAGACCATTTGCGCCGAAGTACAGCTTCAGGTAATGGTTCGGGCCGAAGAAGAAGCCAAGGTCTCTCGTCTCTTTGATCCACTCACCTTTTGTTCCGCGGATGCTGATCATAGTTTTTACGATATTGTCGATGTACACGGTTACCGGCAGCTGTGCGAGGTCTTCCAGATCGGATTTCATCTCGATTTCGATATCGTACGTTCCCATCTTGTCAGCCAGAATCGTAACACCGCATACTTCACTGTTTCCTTTTTTCGTGTTCCATGCGGATGCGTCGATCACAACATCTCCCGTTGCCGGATCTGCCTCGTATGTTACAAGATCTGCTGCAACGAAATCGTTGTCGCCCATCTGCTCCTGTGCTTCTTTCTCTTCCTCGCTGATGCGGTCCAGGAACCGTAAGATGCTTGGAGTTCCAAGGATGAAATGCAGGACATTCATCGCATTTCTCTGCAGGTCGCCTCTTGTGATCTCGCCGTTTTCCAGTGCCTCTTTCACATCGTCCTGTCCCATATCGGAGCAGTCGGTGCATACCATGAAGACATCGTTTCCGGCAGATACCATCGGTGCATGGGTTGTTTTGGTTGCTTCATATCCCTCACGGTTTGACATTGCCCACCAGTCAGTCATAACGAAGCCGTCGTAGTTCCACTCGCCGCGCAGAATCGTGGTCAGAAGATCGTAATTTCCTGCAGTCCAGATGCCGTTGACCGGTCCGTAAGTGCTCATGATGGATCTTGCGCCGCCTTCTTTGACTGCGATTTCATATCCCTTCAGATAGATTTCACGCAGGGCACGCTCGGAAACAACGGCGTCCACATGATGTCGGTTGGACTCCTGGTTATTTGCACAGAAGTGTTTGATGGTTCCGGTTACATCGGATTTTTCCATACCAAGAATCTGTACGGCACTGATCCATCCGGTCAGGTACGGATCCTCGGAGATATACTCAAAGTTACGGCCGTTCAGCGGGTTTCTGTGAATATTCATACCAGGTCCGAGCAGGGCATCAACACGGTTCTGTCTCATCTCGCGTCCTGCCATCTCGTACAGATCTTCTACCAGCGGAAGGTCAAACGTACAGCCAAGCAGGGTTCCGTTCGGCATGGAGAAGGCTCTCGTTCCGCAGTCAAAGCGGAGTCCGGACGGGCCGTCGGTACAGCAGGCTGCCGGAATACCGAATTCCTGCAGTTCCGGTGTCAGGCCGCCGAATGCTGCTGCGGTTCCCGGAGTAACCTTCGGGCTGCACATGCCCTCGCCGCGGAAGATGCAGATCAGATCTTCATCGGAAAGCTGTGCCACGAACTCTTCCATCGTTACTTTCTTATCCAGGACATCACCGAGCTTGTAGCCTTTGTCACCGGTATAGGTGATCGGCTCCATGCGGTTTTCTTTCATGCGCTCGATCGGATCTACGGTGCGCAGAGGAGCTGCCTCATATCCCGGTTTTAACGTTCCGTCTTCGCCCGGAACAGCTTTCATGCGCTCAAATGCTTCTACCGGAGCCATGGCCTCGGTCAGGATCTCAACCACTTTGAACGGCTGCTCGTATGCACCGGCAAAGGCTGCGCTTCTGACATCGCTTCCGACGTAGAACTCATAACTGCCCTCTTCGAGTATGTAACAGGATTTGTGGCCGGTTGCACCGCTGTCATCGTAGGATGCAAAGCTCTCTTTGGTCACATCGATCGTCAGCGTCTCTTTTGCGCCTGGTGCAAGAACACCGGTCTTTGCAAAACCGACGAGTGCGCGGGATGGTTTTCCAAGAACACCCTGCGGAGCTTTTACATAAACCTGAACAACCTCTTTACCATCCGTTTTGCCGGTATTTTCAACGGTTGCCGTCACGGTTACATTGTCAACATCTTTCTCTTTGGCCTCTGCGGTCACGGCAAATGTCGTATAGGAAAGACCAAAACCGAACGGATACAATACTTTCTCTTTTGCAAAGGTCTCAAAGTAGCGGTATCCGACGTAGATATCCTCTTTGTACTCATTGCGGGTCAGATCGCCGAAGCAGCTTTGGGACGGATAGTCCTCGATATTCTCTGCAATCGTGTCGGTCAGCTTACCGCACGGATTGACTCTTCCCATCAGTACATCGGCAACACCGTTTCCGCCTTCCTGACCGCCCTGCCATACATAGAGAACAGCTGCCGGATTGCACTCTTTCACCCATTTCATGTCGATGATGTTTCCGACGTTCAGCACAACGATTGTTCTTGCAAATGCTTTGCTGACTTTTTCTACCATCTCTTTTTCAGTATCGGTTAAGAGATAGCTGCCTGCCTCATTTTTGTTGTCCTGATCCTCACCTGCGGTACGGCCTACAACAACGATGGCTGCATCGGCGCCTTTTGCACTCTCCACGATCTCGTCGGTCAGCTCCATCTCTTTCTGGGACCACGGCACTTTTCCCCAGCCCTGGCCTTCATCGTACGGATTTTCTTCGATCCATTTCTCATACGTTCCAAGAAGGTTCTCATCGAGTGTGATGTCTTTTTCTTCTTTTAAGGCATCCAGAATGCCGACCACATATTTGGTGTTGACGAGTCCGCCGGAGCCAAGTCCACTCTTGTAATAGTGGAATGCAATTCTTCCGAAAACAGCTACTTTATCCCCTTTCTGAAGCGGGAGTGCCTCGTTGTCATTTTTCAGAAGAACACAGCCCTCTGCTGCTGCCTGGCGGGCAAGCGCTGCATATTTTTCAAAATCGAGTGGTGTAAATTTTCCCATGTTGTTCCCCTTTCACCTGTATCCTTTTCTATCCACCATGTGCCGGAACACCTGAAGGAACTTCCAGGTCCCGGCACATAACTGGTTTCTTGTATTCTATTATCTCGTATTCCTGGCTTTTTTTCCAGTTCTTTTCTTATCTTTTTTTCGTCTGATATTGACCTTTTTGTTCCTGTCTTATCCGATCAGTCCCTGGACAATTAATACCAGAAGCAGCAACGGCAGAATATAAGAAAGATAAACCCGTACCCAGTCCGGCACTTTCAGGCCCCCGCCCTTATTTGCCTCTGCCTGGTAGTTTTTAAAGCCCCAGCCCCATTTTGAAGTACAGAACAGAAGGTAAATCAGAGAGCCGACCGGCAGCAGAAGGTTGCTGACGATAAAGTCCTCAAGATCAAGAACGGTGCTTCCTGCGCCGAGCGGCTGGAATCCGGACCACACATTGTAGCCGAGTGCACACGGCAGGGATCCTAAGATCACCAGAATGCAGTTGATGATGGCTGACTGTTTTCTGGAAACGCCGAAAATCTCAGAAAAACAGCACATGATATTCTCAAATACAGCAATGATGGTAGACAGCGCCGCAAAGAACAGGAACAGGAAGAAGAAGCTTCCGAAAATCCGTCCGCCCTTCATCGAGGTGAAAATGTGCGGCAGCGTCATAAAGATCAGCTTCGGGCCGCTGTCCGGCTGTACGTTGTAGGAGAAGCACGCCGGGAAAATGATGAGGCCTGCGGTAATCGCTACAAACGTATCGAGCGCTGCAATGCTGACTGCCTCGCCGAGCAGGGATTTTCCGCCGTTTAAGTAGCTGCCGAAAATCAGCATCGCGCCGATACCAAGGCTCAGCGTAAAAAATGCCTGGCTCATCGCGTTTGTGATAATGTGAAACAGTCCCACCTGTTCGATCTGCTGCATATCCGGCACCAGATAGAATTTCAGTCCCTCTTTGGCACCCGGCATCGTAAAGCTGTAAACCGCAAGGAAAATCATGATGACCATCAGCACGATCATCATCACCTTTGTGACACGCTCCACGCCATTCTGCAGACCCACCGAACAGATCAGAAAGCCTGCAATTGTAATAATCAGCATGGTAATGACAAGAATCGACGGAGATGAAAGCATCTCGTTGAATTTTCCGGTTACGGCGTCGCCTGTCAGGCCGCTGAATTTTCCGTTTAAAAAGCTGTAGAAATAGTACAGCATCCAGCCTGCAACGACGGTGTAGAACATCATCAGCAGATAGTTTCCGATGAGGGCAACGTATCCGTGGATATGCCACTTCTGCCCTTTCTTTTCCAGTTCCCCATACGCGCGCACGGTACTCTTTTTGCTTCCTCTTCCGATGGCAAGCTCCATCGACAGAATCGGAACTCCCATGATGGCAAGGAACAGCAGGTAAAACAGCACGAAAATGCCGCCTCCGTTGTTTCCTACCATATACGGAAATTTCCATACATTTCCGATGCCGATGGCACATCCTGCCGAAAGCAGAAGAAAGCCAAGGCGCGATTGGAATGTTTCTCGTTCCATTTGTTTTGTTTCCTCCCTTTATTTCTTCGTACAAAACTCAGATTTCAGACGGCACCGTTCTGCCGTTCTTTCCGGTACGACGATGGTGAAATTCCCATATGATGACGGAAAACTTTTCCGGGGCTCATCTCATACGTTTTTCCGTTTTTTTCAAACCATCCGGTTCCGGAAAGTGTATACTGCATCAGCCACCCGGAATACGTTCCCCGCTCTGCATTATGAAACGCATACGGTTCCTTCCATCTTATCTCCACTCCGCCGTCCAGCAGCTGAAACGGAGCTTCCGGCCAGTGATCCCGATCCAGGATTCCATATACTCCGATCAGATCTTCCATCAAAAAATCACCTCTTTTATCCGGTTTGTCTTCTTGTTTTGCACTATGCTCTCTATTATACTTTTCTTATCAGAAAAAAACAAGCAATTGCTTTGGAAAGGGGATTTTTCTTATGCATCTGACAGATAAAAATGCATGCGCGACCGGTATCAGTATATTCCGTTCTCCGAGCTGGAGATGGACGAGTATTCCCGTCTGCGGCTGGAATCCGGATATGTACGGTGTCCGCAACCTGCCTGAGGGACAGCTTTACTACGATTCCCTGCTGGATACTGTTGAGGCAAAAGAGCTCTGGAGCGGCAGACAGCTCACTTTAAACAGCGGTTTCTCTGCAGCGCTTGCTCCGCATGCCTGCACCGTATGCCGGTTTGAGACATGGTAACCCTTTTTAACCGATGACCGACAATACCCTGCCCGGGCAGAAACCTTTTTTGTTTCCTCCGGGCAGGGCATATTTTTCTATTCTCAATTCCTATTTATTCTCTATTCATACCGCGCAATCTCTTTCCGCAGCCGTTTCATAATCCGTTTTTCCAGCCGCGAGATATACGACTGGGAAATCCCGAGAAGATCCGCGACTTCTTTCTGCGTTTTCTCCCGTCCCTCCGGCATATTGATGCCGAACCGGAGCTTCACAATCACCTGCTCCCGCTCCGAGAGCTTGCTGATTGCACTTCCGAGCACGCGGTGTTCCGCCTCCTGCTCGAGACCCTGGTAGATCACATCCTCCTCCGTTCCGAGGATATCGGACAAGAGCAGTTCATTTCCATCCCAGTCCACATTGAGCGGCTCATCAATCGAAACTTCCATGCGCGTCTTGTTGTTTCTCCGCAGATACATCAGAATCTCGTTCTCGATGCACCGGGACGCGTACGTGGCGAGCTTGATCTTTTTCTCCGGATTGAACGTGTTGATCGCCTTGATGAGGCCGATCGTCCCAATCGAGATCAGATCCTCCACACCGACTCCCGTGTTGTCAAATTTCTGTGCAATGTAGACGACAAGGCGCAGATTGTGTTCGATCAGCTCGCTCCTTGCCGTCTCGTTTTCCGGATCGGAAAGCCCGGCGATCGCGTCCGCCTCCGCCTGGCCCTCCAGAGGCGCCGGGAGAACGTCTGTGCCTCCGATATAGAAAATCTCCCCTGTCTGACGAAATACAGCCGGTACGGACCGCGGCAGCATACGAAGCCGGAATCCGTTTGGCAGTGCAGCCTGCAGCATACTTCATTCCTCCTGTCCTTCCATGAGATCTGGATGCAAAATTATTTCATAGCCCCTGGGAGATGAACTATTTTCTCCGCCAAGCGCAATCAGCGGTCCGCTTATGTGCCTGGCTGTATATTCTGTCACAAGAATCATTTCCGAGATCCGGATCACCGGCAGAAAGCCCCGGCCTTCCAGTCCGCGAAACGGTATGTAACGGGGCTGCAGCGCAAGAAGCTGTTCCGGCTCCGGCACCGTCTCGTGCCTTGCAAGCGCCGCAATCCCTGTCCGCATTTCGTCCGGGAACAATTCGAGTATCACAGTGTACGGTACGACCGAGACCGGCTTTTTGGTTGTGGCATCCCGCAAAGTATTGCCCGTGTCGTACAGTCCTTTTACTTTTTTCCATTTCCCATTCTGCACAAGCTGTACCGTAACCTGCCTGGCGTGTTCCAGGAGCATCTCCTTTCGGATCTTCAGCAGGAGGAGCGTTCCCGCATATGCGGCACTCCCGGAAAGAAGAAAAAGAAGAATTCCCCTTCCCGGCATCAGCTCCCGGAACAGGCGGTATGCACTGCCGATCAGAAAACCGGACAGTATATAGCCTGCCATTCCCACCGCAAGATCCCGTACTGTCGTGATTCTGCAGCCAGATTTCACCATCCCTGTTGTAATTCCGATTCCGACCAGAGCGAGCAGCGCACCCGGCAGATACCGTGCAAGCACGGCATACAGCACCGCATAACCGGCGCCGAGCGCGGCTGCCGCAAAACTCCTTCTTCGCGTGGCAGATCGTTTCAGAAGAAAGGAGGAAAGGCGCAGAATAGTATAATTCAGCAGAAGATTCTCTGCAAAGAGAAGATCCAGAAAGATCTCATAGTGCAAAAAAACACCCCCTGCGCCTTTGCATGGTCTGAATTTCTAACAGACCCTATTATAGACGGAAGGGGGTGAATTTTTTGTCGTTTTCGGAAGAATGACCTTCTTTTTTGATCAACAAACTTCGACACGCCGCAACATTTTCGGTCTGCGGCGTGTCGAGGCAAATTCGTTATTTGCTTATTATTCTTTGCTTATCTGCGGTTTCTTAAGAAATCCGGGATCTGGATGTCCTTTTTCGGAACATTGCTTGTCACGGTCTGCTGAGCCTGTACCTGCGGCTGCACCTGAACCTGTGGCTGCGGCTGTACCGGAGCGGAAGCTTTCGGAGCAGTGTGTACCGGAGCGGCTGCCTGTGCAGAGAAGCTGCTGCTGGAAAATGCGCTCTTTCTTGCATCTGCCGGCTCTTTGCGGGATACGCTTGCCTGTTTCGCCGTTGCATCGTTGAGGCCTGTTGCGATAACGGTGATCTTCGCTGTATCGGTAACAGAATCATCATACATAGCACCGAAGATGATGTTTGCATCCTCTCCAGCCAGATTCTGTACGTAACTTGCAGCATCGTTTGCATCCATAAGGGAGATATCTCCGGAAATGTTGATGATAACGTGGCTTGCACCCTCGATGGTGGTCTCAAGCAGCGGACTGGAAACAGCCTGCTGTACAGCCTCGAGCGCTTTGTCGTCGCCCTTTGCCTCGCCGATACCGATGTGGGCAATACCCTTGTCGGTCATAACGGTCTGAACATCTGCGAAGTCGAGGTTGATGAGTGCCGGCAGGTTGATCAGGTCTGTGATGCCCTGTACGGCCTGCTGCAGAACCTCGTCTGCTTTCTTTAATGCCTCCGGCATGGTTGTCCGGCGGTCTACGATTTCAAGAAGTTTGTCGTTCGGGATCACGATCAGGGTATCTACGTTTTCCTCGAGTTTTTCGATTCCCATCAGCGCATTGCTCATACGGGTTCTTGCCTCGAATTTGAACGGTTTTGTTACAACGCCGACAGTCAGAATGCCCATTTCTTTTGCAACGCCTGCTACAACCGGTGCTGCACCTGTTCCGGTTCCGCCGCCCATACCGCAGGTGACGAATACCATATCAGCGCCTTCCATGATCTGTTTGAGCTCTTCGATGCTCTCCTCGGCTGCTTTCTCTCCAACCTCAGGTTTTGCTCCTGCGCCCAGTCCCTTGGTCAGCTTCTCGCCGATCTGGAGAATGGTAGGTGCCTTACAGAGAGTCAGCGCCTGTTTATCGGTGTTGATTCCAACGAATTCAACGCCGCCGATGGATTCCTCCACCATTCTATTTACAGCATTATTTCCTGCACCACCTACACCGATTACGATAATCTTTGCAGATGATTCTGCCTCATTTGTCATGATCTCTAACAATTTCAACTTCCTCCTTTTGATTATGAACTGCTGTCTATCTCAAAATAGTCTGATATTCTGATGGTCATACATAAAGATATAATATAATTTCTTCGGAAAATAATCAACTGTTTTTTTCGTATTTCATAAAAAATTCAGGATTATTGCGTTTTTTTGACGGCTTTCCTTTCCTCTTATACATCTTTCGAGAAGACAAAGCTGCTGTCGCCGTCCTTGTAATCCTCCATATGGAGTTCTCCGGAAAGACCGGAAAGGCTCGGCAGGATTGCTGCTACGCGCGTCATCTTTTCTTCTAACGCCGTATCGGTTCCAAGCAGAATCCGCACGGTATCATAGTAATGCAGAATAATTTCGCTGTTCTCATTAAATTCCACACTGTCCGGCGTGATATTGTATTTCTCCGTCATTCTCGTAAGTGCGAGCATGGTGCGGAAAACTGCCGGTTTTTCAACCGGGAGCTGCTCGTTCACGGTCACATAGTCAAACGTAAGTCCTGTTACAAGCGGAACATCGGAAAGGGTCGGCTGAAAGTCTGTCGTTGTCACACGTGCACTTTTAATCGTATCCGCCGAGAGCGCACCGTCGGACGTACTGCTTTCGGATGCTGTGCCATCGGATGATACGCTTTCGGATGCAAGCGGCTCACTCGTAAGGGATCCATCCGCACTCGTTCCATCGGAGACGGTTCCGTCTGAAGGCTCACCCTCCGCAGGTGTTTCCTGCTCCTCGTCCACGCACTCCAGCACGATGCCGTTCTTGTCAAAATAGACCTTCTGGCCTTCGTACTCGACATAACCGACCACTTTTTTCTCATTTACCTGGATGCAGATGGTGTCATAGCTTACAAACGTAAACTCCACGAAGTTCATAAAAGGAATATCGCTCATATCAACCTTCGAATGAAACGTCGTAAGAAGCACCGTGTTTTTCATCCACTTGTCGTCCGCGACCATCTCTTTGATTTCATCTTTTGTATACCGGGTGTTCCCCGCCACCTGGATATTGCGGATTTTGAACACATTAAAAAACAAGGCACCTGCAAGGCCGACGCCAAGCACCACCCCGGTCAGAATCCGTATTTTTCTGTTTTTCTTCTTTTTTCTGTTTTTTTTCTGTCTCATATTTCTTTTTCTACGATAATCTTGGCTCCGAGTTCCCGGAGCGTTTCTGGAAACCGTTCATACCCCCGCTCAATCAGTTCTGTCTGCCGGATTGTGGAAAATCCTTCTGCGGCAAGCGCCGCAGATACGAGTGCCGCGCCGCCCCGAAGATCCTGGGAAACAACTTCTGCACCGTGCAGACGGCTTTTTTCGGCCGTCAGCCATTTTCCACAGATCTGCAGCGTACCGCCCATTTTCTGCAGCTCCTCTGCCGTCCGGAGGCGGTCCTCAAATACATTTTCACAGATACAGCTCTTTCCTTCCAGCGTCATCGCTGCCGCCAGATACAGCGACTGCAGATCCGTCGGAAAACCGGGATATTCCTCTGTCTCCACGTACGGAACAGCATGCTGCACGTTTTTGCTGTCTGCTACCAGTGTACCACTCTTCCTTGTATATTGTCCACCTATTTTCTGATAGAGGGACAGAACCGCCCCCATTTCGTCCAGCGGCGCGCCGGAAAGCGTCAGGTGCCCCCGCGTCGCCGCGCCCATCAGCAGATACGTCCCTGCCGCGATCCGGTCACCCGGAACACGATACCGGCAGCCGGACAGCAGTCTCTTTCCCTGCCTTCCGTAAACGGTAATCTGCTCCGTCCCCTCGCCGGTAATCTCCGCTCCCATGGCCTTAAGAAACCGGCAGAGATGAACCACTTCCGGCTCCCGCGCACAGTGCTCCAGCCTTGTTGCACCTTCCGCTCCGACAGCAAAAAGAACCGCATTTTCCGTCGCCCCGACGCTCTTTTTCGGAAAGCAGAGCACGGCTCCTTTCGGATGATCTGCCTTTGCCCGAATGGTGCCGTCCTCCTCGAAGACCTCGGCTCCCAGAAGCTCCATTGCCCTCTGATGCAGGTCCGTCGGCCGCTTTCCGATCCGGCAGCCGCCGGCCCCTGCAAGGTATGCCTCCCCTGTCCTTGCAAGAAGACTTCCCAGAAACAAAAGAGAGGCGCGCAGTCTCTTCGAAAGCGTTCCCTCCACACGGCTTTTTTCGATCTTTTCACAGTTCATGTGGAGCGCATTCCTCTCCCACCAGACTGTTCCGCCAAGGCTTCTTACAATCTCCGCCATATCCTCCACATCGGAAATCTTCGGGCAGCCTTCCAGCACGACCTCCTCTTTTGTCAGAACCGCCGCCGCGATCATGGGAAGAACGGCATTTTTGGAACCCTGGACTGTTACCGTTCCGCAAAGCCGCCTTCCGCCGAGAATCTGATATACTCCCACCTGTTCTCTCCCATCCGGCCTCTCTTTTTACGGTATGCATTACACTCCCGTTTTGTTCCCGTTCTGCAGCGCTTTTCCGCCTTTTTAATCGGTGTCCCTCGAGACCGACAGGGCAAGCCCCATCTCGCCGAGCAGAAACAGCACGGAGGTGCCGCCGTAACTGATAAAAGGCAGCGTAATGCCGGTATTCGGAATCGTATTTGTCACAACCGCGATGTTCAGGATCACCTGAAGCGCAATATGCCCCATAATTCCGCCCGCAATCAGTGCTCCGCCAAGATCCCGCGCATGGATCGAAATGACCATCAAGCGCCAGATCAGCACCGCAAACACGGCGATCACCAGGCAGGCGCCAAACAGTCCGCCCTCCTCACAGATAATCGAAAAGATCATATCATTCTGCGCTTCCGGCACAAAGCCAAGCTTCTGCAGGCCTTTTCCAAGCCCGCAGCCAAAGATTCTCCCGCTGCCGATCGCATAGAGTCCCTGAATGGTCTGGAACCCCTTCTCGTACGCTTCCGGGTTGCGCCAGATGGCAAGGCGTTCAAGGCGGTAGCTCTCCATCATCAGAAAAGCGGCAATAAACCCGATGCCGGCGCCTCCGATTCCGAGAAACGGCAGGTAGCCCGGATGTGAAATAAAGATCAGAAACGCACAGATTCCGAGCAAAATAATCGCCGTACTTAAGTTATTGCTTCCGACAAGCGCTGCAATCGGCAGGGTGCACAGCACCGCCTTTGTCATAAACCAGAGACTGTCGGACCGGCCTTTCGTGTGCTCCATCACCCAGGGCAGGAAGAGAATCACCGCCATCTTGGCAAATTCCGAGGGCTGGAACGATAAGGGGCCAAGCTTTAACCACCGCTTCGAGCCGTTGTACTCACTTCCGAAAAAGAGCACCGCCGTCGAGAGCGCAAGGGAAGCCGCATAAAACCACGGTGCCAGTGCAAACAGCCGCCGGTAATCTATTTTTGCAACCGCATACATACCGATCACACCGAGCGCACTTGCAAAGAGCTGCTTCTTGAAATAATAAGCCGGGTCATGGAATCTGACCCGGCCATTATACGCGCTGGCGCTGTACAGAATCACAAGGCCAAGGCCAAGCAGAATCCATACCGTCACCAGCAGCGTCCCATCTATTTTTTTCTCTTTTTCCTTCCGCATCCGCGCCACACCCGCCGTTCGCTCTTTTTCAGCTTATGCGGGATAGTTTCCTGATATGACGTTTTTAGTTACAGTTCTTACGCAGTAAAACAGCAAGTGTTTTACTGCTGAGTGAACAGTAACCATTTTTACAGTGCTCTTACGTACTCCTTAAACAGCTCACCGCGCTGCTCATAGCTCTTAAACTGATCCCAGCTTGCGCAGGCTGGGGAAAGAAGAACCGCATCCCCTGCATTTGCCTTGTCGTGGCAGATCTGTACGGCTTCTTTTAAGTTGTCTGCCATGATAATGTCGTTGAATCCGACGCTTCTTGCCGCTTTTGCGATCTTCTCTTTCGTATCTCCGATCAAAACCAGGAAACGTACCTTTCCATCGAATGCCTGAATCCACTCTTCGTAGGTGGACTGCTTGTCGTAGCCGCCGCCGATCAACAGAGTCGGGCGGTTCATCGCCTGGATGCCTTTGATGGCCGCATCCGGATTCGTTCCCTTGGAATCGTTGTAATATGCCACGCCGTCCTTCTCGCAGACATACTCGATGCGGTGCTCTACCCCTGCAAACTCCTGAATGACTTTGCGGACAGTTTCCATCGGCACGCCTGCATGAAGTGCCATCGCAGAAGCAACCATGACGTTTTCAAAATTATGTAGGCCGAGCAGTTTTAAGTCGTCGGTTCTGGCCAGAAGCTCCGTCTCGCCGTTCTTTGCAATGCGGATTTCGCCGTCCTGATAATAGATGCCGTCCTTTAACGCACGCAGACTCGAGAAGTACATCACCTGTACTTTCTTCTCTGCCATCAGTTTTTCGCCGAACGGGCGCAGGATTTCGTCCTCATAATTCAGCACACAGAGATCATCCATCGTCTGATTTTCGGTGATACACTCTTTCACGCGGATATACTCTTCCATCGTGTGATGGCGGTTCAGATGATCCTCGGTAATGTTTGTGATCGCACTTGCCGCCGGATGGAACTCTTTGATGGTTTCCAGCTGGAAGCTGCTGATCTCGGCAACCGTTACGGTATCATCTGTCGTGTCGAGTGCTGCGGATGTGTACGGGGTTCCGATGTTTCCGACCACTTTTACTTCCGGCTGATATGCTTTCATGATCTCGCCGAGCAGCGATGTTGTGGTGGTCTTTCCGTTGGTACCGGTAATCGCAAGCACTTTTCCGCGGCTTACCTGATACGCCAGCTCCACTTCACCGATGACCGGGATCTCTTTTTCTTTCATTTTAAGGACAACCGGCAGATCCGTCGGAACGCCCGGGCTTAAAACGACAAGATCAAGGCTGTCGAGCATCTCCTCCGGTAGCTCGCCTAAGACAACTTCCACGCTGTCACGGCTCTCTAATTTTTTTAAGATTTCTTCTTTTTCGAGTTTGTCATTTCCATCGTAAAGAACGACAGAAGCACCTTTCTTGTGCAGCAGATCCTCCGCTGCAATTCCACTCTTTCCGGTTCCGAAAACCAGTACTTTTTTTCCTGCGAAAATCATGTTTGATTACCTCCATATTTTAAAGCCCCATCAATGCGATCAGGCATAGTATCGCTGTGATTGTAGCAAACACCGTCACAATCTGTGTCTCCGACCAGCCCATCAGCTCGAAATGGTGATGGATCGGCGTCATCTTGAAGATCCGTTTTCCCTTCGTCAGTTTGAAGAATGACACCTGCAGGATCACAGAGAGAATCTCCATCATATAAATGAATCCCACAAGCGGCAGAAATAAGGGGAGACGTAAGAAACACGCCATTCCCGAGACGAAACCGCCGAGTGCCAGACTTCCTGTATCGCCCATAAAGACGCGGGCAGGAAATACATTGAATACCAGAAACCCCAGCAGACTCCCGATAACCGCAAGCGGAGACGGGGAAACACCGTTTCCGAGGCCGATCGATGCCACGGAAAAGAAAACAGCATTTAAAATCGTCACACTCGCCGCCAGTCCGTCAAGGCCGTCGGTAAAGTTGACACCGTTGACCGTTCCAAGAATCACAAAGGCGAGAAACGGAATCGTAAAAATCCCTGCGTCCAGCTCTTTGCCTGGAAGGAACGGAATGCGCATCCGGAGGGAAATTCCGGAAAAACGCGCCAAATACCACAGAAAGACTGCTGTAATCACTGCCTGCAGTGCCATTTTCTGCTTCGGGTACAGCCCGTCGCTGCGGTGCAGCACGACTTTCAGATAGTCATCGAGAAAGCCGATCAGGCCAAAACCAAGCGTCAGAAACAGCACCGGAACCACTTCCGCTCCCTCTTTCCGGAAAAGGAGGGAAACTGCGGTAAACGCCGCCAGAAACATCACGCCGCCCATCGTCGGGGTTCCCGCTTTTTTCTGGTGGCTCGGCACACCCTCTTCCCGCTCCTTCTGCCCCGCTTTGACTTTTCGCAGAAACGGGATCAGAACCGGCCCCAGCGCCAGGCTGATGCCAAAGGAAAGAAGAACCGGCAGGATCATTTCTCTTTTCATAGACGCACCTCTTCCTTTTTGTACGGATTGTGTACGGAACAGGCATGTCAAAATATTTTCTCCAGCCTATTCAGTATATAGCTTTTTGTTCTGTTTCGCAACCTTCTTTTATAATCCAAGTTACGGTTCGCTCAGCAGTGAAACACTTGCTGTTTCGCTGCGTAAGAAAGTGATTCAGGTGTGAGCAGCCCTCCTTTTGCGAAGCAAAACTTTAAATGAGGGCTGCGAAGGACACAATTCTCAGGTTTCCTAAGAATTGTGTCCAATACCGAGATACGGAAGTACATTGGAAAAGATATCGCGGATCACCGGCGCGCAGATCGTTCCGCCGTAGTAGACGCCCTGCGGATTGCGGATAATGCAAAGCCCCAGCACCGTCGGATGCTCCGCCGGGGTGAAGCCGAGGAATGAGGAAATATAGCGGTTGGCGCTCCGCGGAAGTGTCTGCGAGGTTGCCGTCTTTCCGCCGATGGAATATCCCTCGAGGTACGCATTCTTTCCAGACCCTTCTGAAACGACGCTTTCCAGAATTTCGCGCACCGTCCTGGAAGTTTCTTCCGAAAGAACCCCTTCTTTTTCCGGAAATTTCAGATGCTTTACGACATTTCCTTCTTCATCAAGCACATCCGTTGCGACATGCGGCGTCACCATTTTTCCACCGTTGACGAGCGCAGAGACCGTCGCCGCCAGGCGGATCGGCGTGATCTGGAAGGACTGGCCGAATGCCATCGTCGCAAGCTCAACCTCTCCGATGTTTTCCTCCTTGTGCATAATCGTCGATGCCTCGCCCGGCAGATCGATCCCCGTCTTTTCCATCAGACCGAAATTCCGGAAGTAATCACAGAACTTTTCCACACCGAGCCGCAGCCCCACTTCAATGAACACCGGGTTGCACGAGTTCTGCGCGCCCTGCACGAAGTTTTCGGCTCCGTGTCCCGTCCGCTTGTGGCAGTGGATCCGGCGGTCCTCCACGATTTTGTAGCCGGGACAGAAAAACGAATCGTTCGGCGACACAACGCCCTCCGAAAGTCCCGCCGACATCGTGATGATCTTAAAGGTAGATCCCGGCTCGTACGTATCGTTGATGCAGGCATTCCGCCACATCTGGTTCAGCAGATCCTGAATTTCTTTTTCCGAAAGTCCCGTTGTATCCTGCTGCAGCGTGAACGGATCGTTGAGGTCGAACTCCGGCACATTGACACAGGCATAGATTTCTCCGTTCTGCGGATTCATAAGAAGAATCGAGACGCTGTCCGCCTGTTTTTCTGCCATCGCCTTTTCCGCTGCCTGCTGGCAGTACGCCTGGATATTGACATCCAGGCTGACCTTTAAGTCCCTTCCCGCCACCGGCTCCTGGCGGCTCTCCCCGATGCCGTTCTGCTCAATCCCGCGCGCATCCGTTGTCGTCAGGATTTTTCCGTTGATTCCTTTTAAAATTTCCTCATATTCCACCTCCAGTCCGATGATGCCCTGATTATCGCCTCCGGTGAAGCCGATAACGCGCGACGCCAGCTTCCCTTTGGGGTAATACCGCTTGAAATCCTCATCCACTTTTACCCCCGCGTATCCGTACGACCGGATGGTATCACCCGTCTCCTTGTCCACATTCGTCTTGACACGCTCGATTGAAGACCGCTTCTCCACGCGTTTCCGCGCCGTCTCCTCCGAAATTCCAAGCTCTTTTACCAGCATCGCAATCACCGCCTCCGGCTCCTCAATCTGGCTGTGGATCACGGAAATCGTACAGACCGTGCGGTTTGCCGCGAGAACTTCCCCGTTTGCATCAAGAATCCGGCCGCGCGCCGCCTTGATCCCGCGCTCCCGCTCGTGCAGATCATCCGCCTTCTCGGAATAATAGACGGACCGGAACACACACAGATACACCAGCCGCCCGGCAAGTCCGACCATCATTCCCATGCAGAGTACCCACAGAAGAACCGTCTTTTTCCGGTGATACGTTTTGTTTTTACGCATAGAATACCCCATAGCCGAATCCATTATGATAACACTATATGGAAACTGCTATGGGGTTATGTCTTTTGTTTTTTATGTTTTTTTACTCTTCATTGATGAGATCCAGCTCGGCGTTTGTCAGACCGCCGTTCTCGATATTGCTGTTTTCAGCACTGTTTTCCGTATCGTCTTCCTGTACCGGTGCCGCTACGTTTGGATCATCCGTTCCGGTCTCGGAGCCTTCGCCCGTCACACCGTCCGTATCATCCGGGAATACGTTCAAATACGGCAGCAGTTCTGTGTAGATCTCTTTTACGATCTCCTGTGCCAGCACACTGTTCGCCTGATTTTCTACATCCGGCTCGTCCACAATCGCGTAAACAACAGCTTTCGGGTTTTCTACCGGTGCAAATCCGATAAAGGAAACGAGATATTTTCCATTGCCTCGCGGATACTTCTGTGCAGTACCTGTTTTTCCTCCCATCGTGTAACCGGCAACCTTTGCACTCTGGCCGCTTCCATCGGTCACGACTCCCTGGAGGAAACTTCTCATTTTATCGCTGATTTCCGCGGAAACCGTCTGACGCACCAGATTCGGCTCATTGCTCTCAACAACAGCTCCTGTGCTGTCCGTGATCGTCTTCATCACATGCGGCTGGTAATAATTGCCTCCGTTGATCAGAGAGGAAAACGCAGCTGCCTGCTGTACCATCGTCACGGTATAGCCCTGTCCGAATGTACTCGTTGCAAGCTCGGTCGGTCCCATGGTATCCTCCGTGTGAACCAGGCCGTACGCCTCACCCGGCAGGTCAATTCCTGTCAGACTGCCGAAACCGAAAATATCCTGATAGCGGAGAAATTCCGCTGCTCCCATCTTCTGTCCGATCTGCATCATACCAGCGTTGCAGGAGTTTTTCAGTACATCGGCCGGTGTCTGTACGCCATGTGTTCCCGGATAAGCTCCGCAGCGGATCATCTGCCCTGCAATCGTCTCAAACCCCTCACAGTCAAACAGGGTATCATCATCGATTACATCGAGGGAATATGCCGCCGCCACGTTCATCGGTTTTGCCGTGGAACCTGGCTCATATGCATCGGAAATACAGTAGTTTTTCCAGATGGCACTCAAAGCCTCCATTGTCTCGTTATCGTTCATCGCATCAATTTCTTCCTTCGAATAGAACGGTGTCAGATCTCTTGGATTGTTCAGGTCATACCAGTCGGAAGAATCCATACCAAGAATCTCTCCATTGTTCGGATCCATCACGACAACGCCGATATTCTTTGCCGCTTTTGTCTGACGGTTCGTCTCAGTGTCCGATTCGTCCGCGCCGTTCTGGACATGAATCCGCTCATTGTAATTCTCGATCGCCGTGCGGATGATCTTCTGAATATTTACATCAATCGTCGTAACCACGTTTTTGCCCGGCTGCGCCTCGATGATCGTCTGTTCCATATCCGCATCTTCGTTGTAATAGCCGAACTGGCGGCCATTCACGCCATTTAAGATACTGGAATAATACCCTTCGATTCCCCAGTCTGCCGTGTCTCCTGAATACGTAAAGCCGATCAGATCGCAGGCAAGTGAATTTAACGGATACGTTCTGTGGTAGGATTCCTCGAACCAGACGCCGCGGATGTTGGCACGGTATGCTTTTTCCGCCTGCTCGTTCTCATCGAGCTCCTTGTTCTTTTTGTCCGCGTACTCGTCCACATAGGTCTCAAACGCTTTTTTCGCGTCCATCGAGACCTCTCTGGCGAGAACCTGGTACTGGCTTTCTTTTGTCGTTTCGCCGGTCAGACGATCCCGGATATCCGTCTCATCGAGTCCGAAGTATTCGACCAGTGCTGCTACGGTCGGATCGACGTACGGATGGGTATCGTTCTTTTCTTCATCTTTTACCGTCGTATTGGCAAGTTTACAGTCGAGAATAACGTTGTAAACCTTCTCACTCGTTGCCAGAATCGTTCCGTTCCGGTCGGTGATACTTCCCCGCTGGAATGGAATTGTCCTGCTGTCGTAGGACTGCTGCGTCTGGCTTAAAACCTGTCTTTCGTATTTTTCTCCCTTTGTGGCATTCACATACGTAATGTCAATCGCTAAAGCAACAAAAACCAGCATCACTCCCAAAAAGAGTGCTACCAGTTTTCTACTCATACGCCCACTTGTCTTCCGTCTCCGGAATGCCCCGCTTCGTTTTTTATTCTGTTTCTGTTTACTCACGTTTTCACCTATTTCGCATCCGGAACATCCTGATACTGTCTCACATAGCTGTTTTCTGAATCATTGAAATAAATTACCTGGGACTCATCTGCATATTTCATGCCGAGCCGGTTCTGTGCTGCTTCTTTGACTGCCTCAAGATCTTCGGAGGCAACCGTTGTATTGTAATAGGCGTCATTGTCCGCCTTCAGATCGCTCAATTCTTTTTCTTTGCTGGTAATGTCTTCCGCCTGCGTGGTAACCACGGTCTGCAACTTGACATACGCAACACACGCCGCGATACACAGTGTGCAGACAATGGCAAGAAAAACAGCGTAGCCCGCGCTGATCTGTGTCGCCCGTGCCCGGTTTCTTCTTGTCTGGCTGCTCACACCCGATTTCAGAGGCCGTGCTTCTTTTGGTGCTTCCTGCGGCTGTGCTGCAAGACGCCGTACCGCACTTCCGTCCTCAAACGTATCTGGCGTATAACGTTTCGTTCTATCTGTCGAATTTACCCTTCCATCTGCCCGTCTGGCCATAACTTCTCTGTCTCCTTCGTGCCGAGCCGTCACACTTTTCGTTCAAAGACGCGCAGTTTTGCGCTCTTGGAACGGGGATTTGTTTCCATTTCCTCTTCTCCCGGCAAGATCGGTTTCCGAGTTACTACGGTTCCCTTGGACTTCTTTCCGCATACGCAGACCGGAAATTCCGGCGGACACGTACATGGATGCTCGTTTTTTCTGAAAATGTTTTTTACGATACGGTCTTCCAGAGAATGAAAGGTGATGACACAAAGTCTTCCACCGTCATTTAAGAGATCAATCATGCCGTCCAGTGACTCCGACAGAACGGTAAGTTCCTGGTTCACTTCGATACGGATTGCCTGAAAGGTTCTCTTGGCCGGATGGCCGCCCGTCGCCCTTATTTTTGCCGGAATCGAGCGCTTGATGATTTCGATTAACTCCCCAGTTGTTCGAATCGGCGCCTGCTGCCGGCTTACGCATATATTGTGTGCAATTTTTCTTGCAAAACGCTCTTCTCCATATTCATGGAGAATACGCGAAAGATTCTCTTCACTGTAATCGTTCACGACTTCGTACGCGGAAAGAGCATTTCTCTGATCCATCCGCATATCCAGCGGAACATCCTCACGGTATGTGAATCCACGCTCTGCATTATCCAGCTGATAGGATGAAACTCCAAGATCCAGCAGGATTCCGTCTACCCCGGTGACTCCGATTTCGGCAAGACGCGGAACCATATCGCAATAATTGCTGCGGATAATCGTGACCTGGTTCTGAAATGGTTCCAGGCGTTTACCCGCAGCAGCTATCGCAGCTTCGTCCTGATCTATGCCTATTAATCTCCCCGTGGCAGATAAGCGCTCACATATATGACTGGAATGTCCAGCGCCTCCCAACGTCCCGTCCACGTAGATTCCGTCCGGTTTTATCTTAAGGTTTTCAATGGTTTCATTCAGTAATACTGATGTATGCGAAAATTCCATGGTCATCTCCTGTATCCCAACGAAACAGATCAGATCACAATGCCCATCTCTTCCATTGATTCGGCGATGGCATCCATATCATCATAATTGCTGTTTTCGTTCCATTTTTCCTTGCTCCAGATTTCAATCCGGTTGATATTTCCGGTAAGGACTACATCTTTTTCCAGACCAGCAAATTCCCGCAGCGTTGCCGGTACGAGAATCCTCCCCTGCTTGTCCAGTTCACATGACGTAGCACCTGCTACAAAGAAACGGGAAAAAGTTCTGGCGTTTTTGTTTGTAAGTGGTAAGGCTCTCAGCTTCTCTTCAAAGGCAGCCCATTCGTCGTTTGGGTAAATGGAAAGGCATCCGTCCAATCCCTTCGTCAGTACGAACTCTTCTCCCAGCTGTTCTCTGAACTTGGACGGTATGATCAATCTTCCCTTCGCGTCAATCGTATGACTGTACTCTCCCATGAACATAATGAAAACCCTCTTATCACCTGAAATGGCGGTCTCCCCACGCACCACTTCATGTATCGCGCCGCAGCCGGACTGCCACATCCGCTCCACAACGCACCACTTTTCACCACTTTCTACCACTTATGTTTTTATTCTATATCAACTCAGGGAAAATAGCAAGGTCTTTTTTCTATTTCATTTTTAAGATTTTCCCCAAAATGCAACATTTTTATGCGCATTTTCCGCCTTTTTTATACCAATTTTATATCAAAAAAGAGAAAACCTTTTTTGCCGGTTTTCCCTTTTTCTGTATTTTTATTCTGTTTTTTTCACTGGTTTTATCCTTAAGAATGGGCTGTCTCCCCACCGGATGATAATTTTTTTCGTTTCCATACCACCAGGATGGTACATCCCACCACAAGACACCCCGAAAGGAGCTGGGAAACCGGAAGTCCCACCACCGGAAGCAGAAGCTGGTCGGTGCGGAGTCCCTCGATCCAGATTCTTCCAAGGCCGTATCCTATCAGATACATCAGGAACACTTCGCCGTTAAATTTTTTTCTTTTCCGAAACCAGAAAAGAAAAAGCAGGACACCCACATTCCATAAACTTTCATATAAAAAGGTGGGATGCACCTGAATATACTCGACGCCGTTTACCGTCACCACATGATCCCACATTTTCTGTGTGATTTCATTGGCACGGACCGCGGAAACCGGAAGCTGCATTGCAAACAGGTTGTTAGTGTAGTCACCGAATGCCTCACGGTTAAAGAAGTTTCCCCACCGTCCCATAATCTGACCGAACACGATGCTCATGCTCGCGGTATCCATCAGAAGGCTGAAGTTCTGTTTCTTCTTTCTGCTGTAAATCACCACCGCAATGCAGGCACCGATGATGCCGCCGTAGATGGCAAGTCCGCCTTGGCGGATGTTGAAAATACTCAAAAGATCATCCTTATAATAGTCCCAGGCAAATATAACGTAGTAAATCCGTGCCCCGAGAATACCGGCTGCGATGCCGATCATCGCAAGATCGAGGTACTGCTCCGGGTTCTGCCCCGTCCGCTTTGCCTCTCTTTGGGCAATCCAGATCGCAATCATCATACCGGTTACGATCACAATGCCGTAATAGGCAATGGAAAATCCGAAAATACTGATGTTTTTTCCCACATGATCGAGATAAATCCCGAGATTGGGGAAATTAATTTCCATATCCATAGATTTTATTCTCTCTGATTTTCAGTTCATTGTTTCAACTCACAGTCGGTATTTTCACGGAGTCTGACATGTCGAAAATAGTTCGACTGTGACCTGCCTCATGTCAGTGGAGGATACCGATTTCTCTCCGCCCGCCACTGCCGTTATGTTTCTTTTAACAATTCATCCCACTGCTTTAGAAGCGGGGGACTTCTTGTCTACTGGTGTTAAACGTTGAAACGGAACAGGATGACATCGCCGTCGCGGACAATGTAATCTTTTCCTTCCATACGCACAAGGCCTTTCTCTCTTGCTCCTGCGTAGGAACCGCAGTCGAGCAGATCCTGATAATTGACAACCTCGGCTTTGATGAATCCGCGCTCGAAATCGGTGTGGATTTTTCCGGCTGCCTGCGGTGCTTTTGTTCCGACTTTGATGGTCCATGCACGGGTCTCATCCTCTCCTGCTGTAAGGAAGCTCATGAGGCCGAGCAGACGGTAGCTTGCTGCGATCAGTTTTTCCAGACCGGACTCGGTAAGACCAAGATCCTCGAGGAACATTTTTTTCTCATCCTCTTCGAGTTCGGAGATTTCTGCCTCGATCTCGGCGCAGATGACGAATACTTCGCTGTTGTGCTCTTTTGCATATTCGCGGACGGACTGTACATAGGAGTTGTTTGCACCGTCGTCAGCGAGATCATCCTCTGCTACGTTTGCTGCGTAGATGACCGGTTTGCTGGTCAGCAGGTTGTACTCTGCGATCCATTTCTCCTCGTCCTCGTTCTGCAGCTCCATCAGGATGGCATCTTTTCCGTCCTCGAGCAGTTTTTTCAGACGCTCCTGGAATTCGAGCTCTTTTGCTGCCTCTTTGTCCATTCTTGCAGATTTTGCAGTTTTGGAAATACGGCGCTCGAGTACCTCAAGGTCGGCGAAGATCAGCTCAAGGTCGATGGTCTCGATATCACGGAGCGGATCAATGCTGCCGTCTACGTGGATAACGTTCGGATCCTCGAAGCATCTGACAACGTGAACGATAGCGTCTACCTCACGGATATTGGCAAGGAACTGGTTTCCAAGTCCCTCTCCTTTGGATGCACCTTTTACAAGACCTGCGATGTCAACGAACTCGATGACAGCCGGTGTTACTTTCTTGGACTGATAGAAATCTCCGAGCTGCTGCAGACGCTTGTCCGGAACCGGCACGATGCCGACATTCGGGTCAATGGTACAGAACGGATAGTTTGCGCTCTCTGCTCCTGCTTTGGTCAGGGAATTGAAAAGTGTACTTTTTCCGACGTTCGGAAGGCCCACGATACCTAATTTCATAGTAATCTATATCTCCTTTGTTTTTATTTTTCGCTTCTTTTTCTGTTCGGGTTCTTTTTATGCACAAAAAGAGCCCAATGCAACTATAAATTATAGCACACGGGCTCTTTGATTTCAATGGATTTTAATCTCTTGACTGTACCATCAGAAGAATGCCGCCCTCGTACGATACATGCGCGGTCTCCTCGACGATCTCATTGCTCACGCACAGACCACCCGAAGTATTCGGCAGATAGTGATGGTCGAGCGGGTAGGCGAAGCCCTCCAGGGTGATGGATGCGACTTCCTTTTCCAGCGGGAAGAACGAAACGTACTTTCCAAACTGCTCTTCTTTCCGGATTTCAAACGAAGTTTCCACCGGAATCGTAATCAGATTGCGGCTGTCCACGATGTAAGCCGGAATTTTCTTCTCCCATGCCGTTTTCAGGTTCTGCACAATACTTAAGAAATGGTCGAGTCTTCCCCCTGTTGCTCCGAGGATCGTGATTTCACTGCTTCCCAGAACAATCGCCTGCTGAAATGCGATGTCCGTGTCCGTATTGTCCTTCATGGGATTAAATTCCCGGATCGGTGCGACATGGTTCTCCTTGTAATAATTTAAAATCTCCGGAGATAAACTGTCAAAATCTCCCAGAATATACGTCGGCATAATCTGGTAATGGTAGCAGAACTCCAGTCCCCGGTCTGCTGCCAGGATAATATCAAACTGCTGTTTCTGAAGATATGGGAAGGCAAAATCCGGTTCGATCATCCCTCCCGAAATAATACATGTTCTCACGTTTCCCTGCCTCTTTTTTCTGTCTTTTTGTATCTTATTCTGCCTTTTTGCTGTATGAAGAAATTTTTTCCTGCAGCTCGCGCACGTTCTGCTCGATGTTGCTGCCAAATACAGCAGAGCCTGCCACGATAATGTTGGCACCTGCCGCAAGGACTTCATCGATGGTCGCGCGGTTGATGCCGCCATCGACCTGAATGTGCACATGCTCCAGTCCTTTTTCATCCAGCATTCTGCGGAGCGTACGGATCCTCTCCGTCGACTCCGGGATATACTTCTGGCCGCCGAAGCCAGGATAAACGCTCATAATCAGAATCATTTCTACCTGATCCATCACGTCCGTAACCGCAGAAAGCGGCGTATCCGGATTTACGGCAACTCCGGCATCTGCGCCTGTTTCATGAATCTTTTTCACGGTTTCTGCCAGATCGCGGCATGCCTCCGCGTGAACCGTGATCATATCCGCCCCGCAGCTTTGAAATTCTTCTACGTACCGTTCCGGGTCCTTTACCATCATATGAACATCAAAATACAGACTGCTTTCTTTTCGGATCGACTTTACCACCGGCATTCCAAACGAAATGGATGGTACAAACATTCCATCCATAATATCGATATGAAGCCACCGGCACTCTGCTTTCTCTACCCTTTGGATCTGTTCTCCGAGACGGTTGAAGTCTGCGGATAAAATAGAAGGTGCCAACTGATATACTCGGCTCATGCTAGTATCTCCTCTTTTCCTGTTCTTTTAGTTCTTCATAGAACATGGTATAATTTTCAAATCTTTCTTTGCTGATATTTCCCTGTTCCAGTGCCTCTTTAACGGCACAGCCCGGCTCTTTTCCGTGGATGCAGCCGAGGAAACGGCATTTTCCTTCGTACGGATGAAATTCCGGGAAAAAGTTTTTCAGCTCCTCTTTTTCCATATCGGTTGTATAAAGCGAGCTGAACCCCGGCGTATCGCACAGATACGTCTCATGGTCGATCGGGATCATCTGGGAATGGCGCGTCGTGTGTTTTCCTTTTTTCAGCTTTTTGCTGATCTCTCCGGTCTCCATCTGGATTTCTTTCTGCATCCGGTTTGTGATCGAAGATTTTCCGACGCCGGACGGACCGGCTACCACCGTTGTTTTCCCTTTCAGGTATGCTTCCACTTCCTGCATGCCCTGCTCTTTCGCTGCACTCACCGTAAAGACACGGTAACCGCAGTTCTCATAGACGCTTCGCAGATGGTCTGTGTAATCTTCCCCCGCAAGATCTCTTTTATTGAAACAGATTGCCGTCGGAACGTTCTGCTGTTCCATCATCACAAGAAAACGGTCCAGAAGCGTCAGGTTCGGGGTCGGATTTTCCAGCGCAAAAATCACAAGCGCCTGATCGATATTGGCCACTGCCGGACGGATCAGTTCATTTTTTCGCGGCAGAATCCGGGTCATATTTCCTGTTTTTTCCGCTTCATCCAGAATCTCGATTTCCACAAGATCTCCGACGAGCGGTTTCTGGCCTTCCTTTCGGAAAATTCCTTTTGCTTTGCACTCATAAATGCCGGATTCTTCCACGTCTACGTAGTAGAATCCGGCAATTCCTTTCATAATCTTTCCTGTCATACTCACCCTTCACTCAACGGAACCGATTGGTACTGTGCAATTGCCTGATAACTTCCGCTCGAATCCATCTCATAGAAGACGATTCTTCCGGTAGAAGAAGCAGACGATGAAGCACTCCAGTTGGTGTTGACAGAATACGGCCAGCTCGTAATGGCCTGTCCGTCCATGATGGTGATGGAGGTCTCGTTTCCGTTCCCATCATCCTGGATCAGCTCAATTTTTGCAATACCACCCTGATACTGATCCGGCGCACTTAAGGTCTGGCTGCAGGACCAGGTAACATCCGTAGCGGTATTTGCGCCCGGCTCTGCCGGTGTCGGGGTCGGTGTATTCTCATCCGGCGTCGTTGGCTGTGCACTCGGGCTATTGACATAAATCGTAACGTCAGAACCTTTCTTTACTTTGGTTCCGATTGCCGGGTCAACCTCCATGACTTCGCCCTCGGCCACCTTGCTGCTGGTTCCTGTTTTCACAATAATATTGAAATCGCTCAGGATTGATTTTGCTGTCTCCTCATCCAGGCCGATTACATCACGGATTGCAATTTCTTCCGCGTCCTTGGATCCCTTGCTGATCACCAGCGTAACGGTAGATTCCGGCGCAACCTGACTTCCCTCTGACGGGTCAACGGAAATAACCAAGCCTTCTGCAACGGTATCGCTGAAATCCTCTGTTGTGGAAACCTGCAGTCCCAGCTGAGTCAGTGCAGCACTTGCAGCGTCTTTCTGTGTTCCAACAATGCCGGTCGGAATGGTTACGGTTTCTTTTCCGGAGCTTACATAATACGTAATCGTTGCATTTTTATCGACTTTCGTTCCCGGTTTCAGATCCTGGCGGCAGATCTTTCCTGCCTCAATGACATCCGATGCCTCGGTTCCGCCGTTGACTACACCAAGGTTCAGGCTGTTTGCCAGATCGACGGCATCTGCCTCGGTTTTGTTGGTCAGATCCGGAACGGTTACTTTTTCCTCTTCTTTGCTGCTGGAAGAAACAACTTCCGTGCTGCTCGAAGATGATGCGGAACTGGAAGAAGCTGCGGTCGGTCCTTTTCCGCCGACAATGCCGGCTGCCTGTGCAATAAAGTAGATCAGCATGCAGATGATGATGGCTGCAATCGCAAAACCGCCGATTGTGATGATCTTTTCGAGTTTGTTTCCGGCTTTGTCATCGTCATCGTCATCGTCGTAGTAGGAATCGTCGTCATCCTCATCGTAGGAATCGCGGTCATCCTCTTCTTCGTCCTCATCCTCGTCTTCTTCGTCCTCGTAGCTGTAATCTTCGTCCTCTTCCTCATCCTCGATCTTGCTGTAGCGCTTGCGGGCCGGCTCCTCTGCCGTCTGCGCATTTGCCTTTGCTGCTGCGCCGGAACGGATCTGGCTTAACTCCTCTGCGGATACCATAACAGTCTCGGCGTGAGAACTTAACGGAGTTACTTTTACGAAATTGCCCTGCGGCTCCATCAGCGAATGCTTCAAGTCGTCGATCAGCTCCGCCATGTTATTGTAACGGCGGTCCGGGCTCTTCTGGGTACATTTTAAGATGATCTGCTCCAGTGCGAACGGAAGGTTCGGGGTATATTTGGATGGAGATTCAATCTCCTCCTGCAGATGCTTGATTGCGATGGCAACGGTGGTGTCGCCGTCAAACGGCACTCTTCCGGTTACCATCTCGTACATGGTGATACCAAGGGAATAGATATCACTCTTATAGTCCGAATATCCGCCGCGCACCTGCTCCGGAGAGCTGTAATGTACGCTTCCCATAACGTTCGAACTGATCGTATTGGAAGAAGTTGCCTTTGCAATACCAAAGTCGGAAAGTTTTACTTTTCCGTCTGTGGAAATGATGATGTTCTGCGGTTTGACATCGCGGTGTACAATATTGCGGTTGTGTGCTGCTTCAAGACCAAGGGAAACCTGAATGGCGATGCTGGTTGCCTCTTTTACGCTCAGTTTTCCTTTGCGGTCAATGTAATCCTTCAGAGTAATTCCCTCGACAAGCTCCATGACGATATAGTAAACGCCGCGGTCCTCCCCGACATCGTACACGTTTACAATATTCGGATGGGACAGTCCTGCTGCGGCCTGTGCCTCCGTGCGGAACTTGCGGATAAAGGTTTTATCCTCCCGGAATTCCGGTTTTAAAACCTTGACGGCCACCATGCGGTTCAGCTTGTGGTCTTTTGCTTTGTAGACATCAGCCATACCGCCGGAACCGATCCGGCTTATGATCTCATATCGTTCTCCTAAAATAACGCCCTCTTTTAACATTCTTTCACCTCGTTTGTAAATGGTTCAACGACAATGACTGCGATATTGTCTCTGCCGCCATTTGCATTTGCTTTATCAATTAAACGTTTCGCCTTGTCCTCACCGTCTTCTCGGCAGATGAGTTCGAAAATCTCCTCATCCGTTACCATGTTGGAAAGGCCGTCCGAGCACATCACCAATTGATTGCCCTCTTCAAGCTGAATGTCAAAGAAATCAATCTTTACGGTATCCTGTGTGCCTACTGCTCTGGTAATAATGTTTTTGTCCGGGTGATTCCGCGCCTGCTCGGGAGTGAGTTCTCCAAGGCGCACCATCTCTGCGATCAGGGAATGGTCCTGCGTCACCTGGTCAAACGTGCCATCTGCTGCCAGATACAGCCTGCTGTCTCCTACGTTTGCAACGTAGGCATAGTTGCCGACAACCGTAGCTACTACCATCGTCGTACCCATGCCTTCCATGGATATATCTCGTTTTGCCTGCTCAAAAATCTGGCTGTTTGCTGCTTCAATTCCATGCCGAATGATCCGCACCGGGTTGAAATTCGTATCCCTTTTTACAGATTCCACCAGTACAGAAACACCGTAACGCGAAGCAAAATCGCCCGCGTTATGGCCTCCCATGCCGTCTGCAACGACAAAGAGGTTCGGAAGGTTTCCGACCGGAGAGGCGGAGGCAAACACAAAATCCTGGTTCATCGTCCGTTTCTGTCCGATATCGGTTGCAGAAAATACCTTCATGCTTTTTTCTCCTGTATTGACAGCCGCTTTTTACGGCTGTTCGTTTGATTTATCGATAAAACTTTTTCTTAACTGTCCACAGGCTCCGTCAATATCGGCGCCCATTTCCCTTCTAATAGTAACATTAATTCCGTATTTTTCAAGTTTATTTTTGAAATTCTCTACGACTTTTTTCGTTGATTTCACGTAATCGCGCTCTTTGATCGGGTTGACCGGGATCAGATTTACATGACAGTTGATATCCGAAATCCGCGCGGAAAGCTCTTTTGCATCGGCTTCGCTGTCATTTTTCCCGCCAACGAGAGAGTACTCAAATGTAATCCGACGGCCTGTTTTTGCAAAGTAATTGCGGCATGCATCGAGAATTTCATCAATAGAATATTTATTGGCAATCGGCATCAGCTCGCGGCGCTTTTCATCGTTCGGCGCATGAAGGGAAAGTGCCAGGGTGATCTGGAGTCCCTCATCTGCCAATTTGTACATATTCGGCACGATTCCGCAGGTGGAAACGGTGATGTTTCTCTGGCTGATATTGAGTCCTTCCTGGCTCGAAAGCAGCCGTACGAAGCGCACCAGATTGTCGTAATTGTCCATCGGCTCACCCGTTCCCATGACAACCAGATTGGAGACCCGCTCCCCGGTGTCCTCCTGAATCCGGTAAATCTGGTCGAGCATCTCCGACGGAGTCAGGCACCGCACGAGTCCGCCGATTGTGGACGCGCAGAAGCGGCAGCCCATCCGGCAGCCGACCTGGGATGAGATGCAGACGGAATTTCCGTGGTGGTACTTCATCCAGACGCTCTCGATCACGTTGCCGTCGCTAAGGCGGAACAGGTATTTTCTCGTTCCGTCGATTTTGGACTCCTGCACCTGCACTTTTTCGAGACAGGTAAGCGGATACTGTTCCTTTAATTTTTCCCGGAAGGCAAGCGAGAGATTCGTCATCTCATCGTAGCTGCCCGCCAGACGATGATGCATCCAGTCGTATAACTGTTTGGCACGGAACGGCTTTTCTCCCATCTGCTGGCAGGCGTCCTTTAATTCGTCTAAGGTCATTGATTTAATATCCATCTGTTACGCCCGTCCTTTCTCTGTTTTCCGGAATTTTGCAAGGAAAAATCCGTCTGTCTTGTGTACCCCCGGGATCAGCTGCAGCTGTCCTTTGGCCGTTTCTCCGCTTTTCAGCTCATCCGGCAGCAGTTCATCCAGACTGACTGCTTCAAACGGGAACTGTTCCAGAAACCATGCGGCATTCTCGCTGTTTTCTTTTCTGTTGACGGTACATGTGCTGTACAGCAGTGTGCCGCCCGGCTTTACGTACGATGCGGCATTTGCAAGGATTGCCCGCTGAATCCGTACCAGCTCCTCTTCTTTTTCTTTTGAAGCGTAATATTTGATATCCGGCTTTCTGCCGATGACGCCGTATCCGGTGCACGGCAGGTCCGCAATCACAACGTCCGCTTTTCCGATCCATTCCGCATCGAGCTGTTCCGCATCTTTTACCTTCGGCACGACGCAGGAAACACCTGCTCTCTGCACATTTTCCCGGATCAGATCGACCTTGTATTCGGTGAGATCACGCGCTTCCACGCATCCCTGATTTCTCATTTTATCTGCTGCATGGAGGCTCTTTCCACCCGGTGCCGCGCAGAGATCCAGCACCTGGTCACCCGGCTTTGGATCCGCCAGATGCGCCGCCATCATGGAGCTCACATCCTGAATCTGGAACCGGCCTTCCTGGAAGGCATTCAGTGATGCGATCGTCTCAAAGTTTTTCAGATAGAACGCCTCGCCAAGATACGGCGCTTTTTCCAGCTCTGCCTCCTGGCTTTCCAGGCTTTTCTTCGTCTCCTCGATCGTATTGTTCCAGCGGTTGATACGGATCGTCACCTGTTTTTCTTTTAGGAAATCCGCCATCATCGTTTCTGCCGTTTCTTTTCCGTACTGGGATACGAACTCCTCAACCAGAAATTCCGGCATGGAGTATTTCACGGAAAGATACTGCGTAGTATTGTTCTCCTTCGGCATCGGCAGATGATCTTTCTCCCGCACGATCGTGCGCAGAACGCCGTTGACAAAGCCCTTTAAGTTGTAAAAATGCTTCTTTTCCGCCAGTTTCACCGCCTCATTGACGACTGCCGAATCCGGTACTGCGTCAAGAAAACGGATCTGGTACACCGACATCCGTAAGATCGCACGAATCACCGGCTTGCATTTGTTGATCTTGATTTTGGAATACTGATTGATGATGTAGTCATTCTGGATGCCGTATTCCACGGTTCCCTCGCAGACCCGCTTGATAAACGCACGGTCCTGCCGCGGCAGGAACTGGTATTTATCGAGGGCATCCCTTACAGCAAGATGGCAGGGCGTTTTCTCCCTGTCCATCTCAAGCAGAATGTTCATAATCAGCTCTCTTGTATTGATTGTATCAGTCATCATTTCTCCTAAATGCTCCGGATAAAATCAGCAGCCGGAGCAGCTGCAGCAGAGAACCGATCACCGCTGCCACGTATGTCATGGCTGCAGCCCAGAGTACTTTCTTGACTCCGTCGTGTTCCGTCTCTGTCACCATACCGCCCTCACTGAGCATTTTTAATGCTCTTCTCGACGCATCGAACTCGACCGGAAGTGTTACCACCTGGAATGCCAGTGCCAGCACAAACAGCCAGATACCGGCTTTCACCAGCATCGGAAGGCTGAAAATCAGTCCGATCAGGAACAGCGGCCAGAAAAGCTGGGATCCAAGATTCGCTGCCGGAACAATGGCGCTTCTTACTTTCAGCGGCACGTAATCCGTATTGTGCTGTACGGCATGGCCGCACTCATGCGCTGCGACGCCGATCGCTGCGACCGAGGTTGAATCGTAAACCGCATCCGATAAATTCACGGTTTTTGTCCGCGGATCATAGTGGTCGGTCAGTTTACCGGATACGTGGCGGACGGTCACATCGTAGATGCCGGCCTGATGCAGAATGCGCATCGCCGCCTCGCGACCCGTCATGCCGCTGTACGAGCGGATGGTCTGATATTTGCTGAAAATCGTGTTCATGCGGGCGGATACCGCCATGGAAATCAGTGCGGCAAGAATCACCAGCAGATACGTACTGTCATAAAAAAGTCCCATATCGTTTTTCTCCTTTTTTCTCAGGCACAGCAGCCATCACACCGCTGTGCCGTTCCCCGCCTCAACTTCAGGTTGCTTTTTCTCTTTTATTCGCCAAGTCTGGTACCCGGCTCGATCGCATAGCCGCGCAGGAAATCGGCGGTTTTCATCCGTTTCTTTCCTTCGAGCTGCAGCTCCTCGATCACCAGAATGCCGTCTCCCGTCTTTACATGGAGACCTGTCTCATCTGCCACCCAGACTTTTCCGGCACTCTTCGTCGGATTCTGTCCCGGAATTTTCGAGAACAGATCGCCGCCGAACATGGCAATGACTTTGGCATCCCAGATTTTCAGGTTCTTTCCGTTTACTTTTGTAAAAGCACTCGGCCACGGGCTCATCGCACGGATCTGACGTTCGATCTCAACGGCACTCTTCGTCCAGTCGATCTTTCCGTCTTCTTTTTTGATCATCCGCGCATACTCTGTAGTGCTTATCTCCGGCTGTTTTTCCGGTGTCACTTCGCCTTTTTCAAGTTTTGGAAGTGTCTCCACCAGAAGTTTTGCTCCGGCTGCGGCGAGCTTGTCAAAGAGACTGCCGCCGGTCTCATCTGCTGCAAGCGGAACTTCCACTTTCGTCAGCATATCGCCTGTGTCGAGGCCTTCATCCATCTTCATAATGGTTACGCCGCTCACTTCATCGCCGTTCATGACAGCCCACTGGATCGGCGCTGCTCCGCGGTAAGCCGGAAGCAGGGATGCATGAACGTTGATGCATCCGTATTTCGGCATGTCCAAAATCTCTTTTGGAATAATCTGGCCGAATGCAACGACAACGATCACATCCGGCTCCATTTTCCGGATCTCCTCGATCGCCTCTGCATCCCGCACGCGGCGCGGCTGATAGACCGGAAGGCCGTGTTTTTCGGCTGCCTCTTTCACCGGTGTCGGCATCATCTGTTTTCCGCGGCCCTTCGGTTTGTCCGGCTGGGTCACAACGCCTGTGATCTCATAACCGGCCTCCACGAGCGCCTCAAGTGTTCCCACGGAGAAATCCGGGGTTCCCATAAATACCACTTTCATCTGAAGTCATCTCCTTTATTTTAAGACTTACTCTTCGTCCTCGTACTCCTCATACTCATCGTACGTGTTGTCCCAGAGTTCGCCTTCTACTTTTTCTGTATACATATGTCCATCGAGGTGATCGCACTCGTGGCAGATGCAGCGGGCAAGAAGTTCGGTTCCCTCCAGTTCAAACGGCTGCATGTCGCGGTCCAGCGCTCTTACCTTTACGTAATTCGGACGGGTTACTGTACCGGATTTTCCCGGAAGGCTTAAGCAGCCTTCTGCTCCTGTCTGGCTTCCGGAAGTCTCCAGGATTTCCGGATTGATCAGAAGATGTGGGGTTCCATCCACATCCATGACTACGATTCTCTTTAAGATGCCGACCTGCGGTGCGGCAAGGCCGACACCGTTTGCCTCATACATGGTGTCAAACATGTCGTCGATCAGCTCGCTGATTCTTGGTGTCATCTTCTCCACCGGTCTGCATTTTTTCGTTAATACGCGGTCGCCTACGACTCTGATTTCTCTGATTGCCATAATTCTTTTCCTTTCTTTTGCTCTTCTATTATAAATAATCTATGTGTAAATAGTATGAAAAAACTAATACTTTCTGCTGAAGTCAAACTGTAAATAAACGGTACGGAAGCCTTTGTTAATCTCGATATACCGCTCCAGTTTTTCCCGCAGCTCTGCCAGCACCTCTTCCTGCGGCGCGCGTACATACACGGCCATGCGGTACAGGTCATTGATTTTCGACACTGCCTCACTTGCCGGGCCGATGATCTGGACTTCGCGGTTTCCCCGGATGCGGATGAGATATCTGCGAATGTATTCCATCGCCTGCGTCAGATGCGCTTCATCCTCCCCGGCTCCGTGGATCGCCAGAAGCTCCGCCGCCGGGGGATATCCCATCAGACGGCGGTAGTCCATTTCTTTCTCGTAAAATGTCCTGTAATCCTGCTCTGCCGCCGTCTGAATGCTGTAATGTTCGGGATGGTACGTCTGAATGACTGCCATTCCCGGCTTTTCGCCTCTTCCGGCGCGGCCGACTGCCTGCGTCAGCAGCTGGAACGTACGCTCCCCGGCACGGTAATCGACTGCATTCAGGGAGAGATCCGCCGCCAGCGCTCCCACCAGCGTGACATTCGGGAAATCGTGGCCTTTTACGATCATCTGGGTTCCAATCAGGATATCGGCCTCCCCCGCCGCAAATGAGGACAGGATTTCTTCATAACTGTTTTTCGTTTTTGTCGTGTCGCCGTCCATCCTAAGAACGCGTGCCTTTGGAAACAGCTTTTTCACGTTCTGCTCGATCTGCTGTGTGCCGGCACGGAAGCCGCCGATGTACGGGGAACCGCACGACGGGCACGCATGTACCTGCGGTGTTTCATAACCGCAGTAATGGCAGACGAGCTTTCCGTTATTGTGTGCTGTCAGTGATACATCGCAGTGCGGGCATTTCATCACATAGCCGCATGCACGGCATGAGACGAAGCCCGCATAGCCTCTGCGGTTCAGAAACAGTACAACCTGTTCCTTTTTTTCAAGCCGTTTTTCGATCTCTTCCCGCAGTTTTCCGGACAGAATCGAACGGTTTCCCATCTGTAATTCTTCCCGCATATCCGCGATCCATACGGACGGAAGTGCTGCATTTCCGTACCGCGCATCCATCCGGAACAGCGCGTACGCTCCCGTCTCGCAGGCGTAAGAAGCATCCACCGACGGCGTTGCCGAACCCATCACCACATGGGCATGCTCCAGCCCGGCACGGCGCACGGCGGTCTCCCTTGCATGGTAGCGCGGCGTCACTTCACTTTTATAGGAGGTTTCATGCTCCTCATCGATTACGATCAGCCCCAGATCCGGAAACGGTGCAAAGAGTGCGGAACGCGGACCGATCATAATACTGACCTCCCCGCGCCGCGCGCGCTCCATCTGGTCGGCGCGCTCGGACGGTGTCATCCGCGAATTGACCACCGTGACCCTTGTTCCAAACCGTGCGCAGAACCGCTCCACGTTCTGATACGTCAGCGCAATCTCCGGGATCAGCACGATCACCTGTTTTCCTTCCTTCAGCACTCGCTCCATCAGCTCCATATAGACGAGCGTTTTGCCGCTTCCCGTCACACCGCGGATCAGGCAGGGGCGGTTCTGCCCTTCCCATTCCTTTCGAATGCCGTCCACCACGGCCTGCTGCTGTTCGTTTGGTTTTCCCGCAGTTGTTCTTCCTGCCGCATCGGATACCGGATTTCTCCAGGTGCTCGTACGGCGGATTTCCAACACGCCCTGCTCTTCCATCACGTGCAGCGTATCTGCCGTGATTTTCAGTTCCTTGCTCACAACCGGCCCTGGAAGAACCGGCTGGGCCAGCAGCGCGTTTAAGAGACGGATTCTCGCTTTATAATTTTTCTTTCTGTAGTTTTCCAGCAGCTCCTCACACTCTGCGGGATCTGCAAGAAGCGCAATTTCGCGGGTTTCTTTCCCGCGCGCCTTTACTTTGACCGGAAGCACCGTCTTTAACGCCTGGATCATCGTCGATCCGTACGTATGACGCATCCACGCGGCGAGCGCGATGAGCTTCGTCTCTACAGTCGCCGCATCCTTTTGTACCGCAAGGATGGCCTTCATCCGGTCCTGCGGATATTTCGGCTCGTTTCCGACGGAAAGCACATAGCCGGTGATCGTACGGTTTCCGTTTCCAAACGGAATCTGTACCGCCGTTCCCGGACCGATCTCCCCTGTCAGTTCCGGCGGAACCTTGTACTGAAAGGTCCGGTCCAGTTTTTCATTTGTGATATCTACGATTACATCAGCGTAAACGCTGCTCATACATTCCCCTTACTTTCTTCCAGTATTTCCCGGATCAGCACGCGCTCATCCATCTCGTACCGTTTCCCCTTCCGGATCTGATACGTTTCGTGGCCTTTTCCCGCGAGCACCACGAGATCGCCCGGCTGCCGGTTTTCGATCACATACCGGATCGCCTCCTTACGGTCTGCAATCTCAACGAAAGCGCCTTCTGTTTTCCCGATTCCCGTCCGGATATCGTCCAGAATCGCCTGTGGTTCCTCATCCCGCGGATTGTCCGAGGTGATGACGGTCAGATCCGCCAGACGCCCCGACACCTCTCCCATCTGGAATCTCCGGTTCCGCGCGCGGTTTCCGCCGCAGCCGAAGAGACAGATCAGGCGCTTCGGATGGTATTTCCGCAGTGTCTTTAACAGGCTTTCGAGGCTCATCGCATTGTGTGCGTAGTCAATGAGAAGCGTCATTTCCGGATACACCGGAACTGCCTCACACCGCCCACGGACGCGGACTGCGGAAAGTGCCTCCTGCATCGCCTTTTCCGGGATTCCCATCTGCGCGCAGACCGCAATGGCGGCAAGCGAGTTGGAAACGGAAAACAGACCCGGCAGATCTACCCGTACCGGAAAATCCGCTGCGCCCTGCACCCGGTATGAGACACCGAGCACGCCGGGCGCCTGATCGAGTGCTGCATCTGCTGCCATAAAATCAGCTTTTTCCCTGCATCCGAATGTCACCAGACGGCAGGTGCTCTGCCTTATGATCTCCGGAAACCTTTTGTCATCCCGGTTTACAATTCCGGTTCTGCAGGTGCGAAGCAGCTTCTTTTTGCAGGACAGATATTCTGCAAACGATGCATGCTCCCCGGCGCCAATGTGGTCGTTTCCAATGTTGGTGAACACACCGTAATCAAACGTAAATCCATCACACCGGTGCTGTTTTTCCGCCTGCGAGGAAACCTCCATCACAACATGGGTGCAGCCCTCCCGCATCATTTCAGAAAACAGCTTCTGCAGCACAACAGGCTCCGGCGTTGTATTTTCTGACGGAATGCTTTTTTCCCCGATCCTCGTCTCGATCGTTCCGATGAGTCCTGCGCGGATCCCTGCTTTTCGCAGGATTTCGTAAATCATATATGCCGTCGTCGTCTTTCCCTTCGTGCCGGTCACTCCGATTGTCACAAGGTGCTGCGCCGGATCGTCCTCCCAGGCACAGGAAAGCTGTGCGAGTGCTTCTCTGCTGTCCTTTACTACGAGTACGGTTACCTTTTCCGGAATCCCTTCCAGTTCCCGCTCCGCAACCAGGACAGCAGCGCCCCTCTCGACTGCTTCTTCTGCATATACGTGCCCGTCCATCCTGTTTCCGCGGATGCAGACAAACACGTTCTGCGGCTGTACTTTTCTGCTGTCGCATGTGATTCCTGTAACTTCCGCATCCAGACTGCCCTGCTGGAGCTGATATGCGATCCGTTTTTGTAACGTGCGCATGTTTTTCATGCCGGGACCTCCCTTTCACGTTTCAAATCCCTACGACTCAGATACTTTTATAGAATACCATAGTCCGAAAAACATTTCAATGTGCGCAATGTCGGTTTCTTCTTGATTTTTGCCCCCATAAACTTTATAATAGTTTTATATTGATGCCTGGTTTTTTCGTATCAAAATCTATGAACTGCAAAGAGAGGTATCTTCCAATGAAAAGAAAAAAAATAGTTGTTGCACTGGGACACAAAGCTCTTGGAACGACGCTGCCGGAACAGAAAGCAGCCGTAAAACGTTCCGCAAAAGTAATCGCAGATCTCGTTGCTGCCGGCGCTGATGTTGTCATCACCCACAGCAATGCGCCGCAGGTCGGCATGATCCACATGGCGATGAATGAATTCGGCAAAATGCACACCGACTACAGCGCAGCCCCGATGTCTGTCTGCTCCGCTATGAGCGAAGGCTACATCGGCTACGACCTGCAGAACGCCATCCGTGCTGAGCTTCTCCGCAGGGGAATCTTCAAAACCACATCCACGATTCTTACACAGGTTGAAGTAGATCCGTACGACGATGCCTTCAACAATCCGGTCAAACTGATCGGCCGTACGCTTACCAAAGAGGAGGCTGACTCAGAGGAAGAAAAAGGAAACTACGTAACGAAAACCGAGGACGGCTACCGCCGAATCGTTGCTGCTCCGAAGCCGCAGGATATCGTAGAGATCGACTCCATCCGTCTTCTTCTCGATGCCGGACAGGTTGTCATCGCAGCAGGCGGCGGCGGAATCCCGGTTCTCCCGCAGAATGAAGAGTTAAAGGGTGCATCCGCAGTCATCGAAAAAGACCTCACCAGCGGCCTGATGGCAGAAATGCTGAACGCAGACATGCTGATGATCCTGACCAGCGTGGAAAACGTTTCCATCAACTACGGTACCCCGGACGAAAAACCGCTGGAGCACATCACCGTTGCTGACGCGAAGAAATACATCGCAGAAGGCCAGTTCGGAGAAAACTCCATGCTGCCGAAGATGGAAGCAGCTGTTTCTTTCCTCGAGAAAGGCATCGGCCGTACCGCAGTCATCACTTCCATTGATTCCGCACTCGCCGGATTCCAGGGAAAAACAGGTACGATTATTGAGTAATACAAAGTATACAAAAAAGGATTCCCTCGAGTGGGAATCCTTTTTTTCTACTCTTTTTCCGGACTAAAAAGCCAGATTAGAAAGTAAATTTATCTGCAAAGTAAGCATCGAGATCCTCAATTTTAATTCTCTCCTGCTCCATGGTGTCACGGTCACGGACGGTAACAGCACCATCGGTCTCGGAATCGAAGTCGTAGGTGATGCAGTACGGAGTACCGATCTCATCCTGACGGCGATACCGTTTTCCGATATTTCCACGGTCATCAAACTCGCAGTTGTATTTCTTGGACAGCTCTGCAAAGACTTTCTCAGCGCCCTCGTTCAGCTTCTTGGAAAGCGGAAGCACACCGATTTTTACCGGTGCCAGTGCCGGATGGAAATGCATCACGGTACGAACATCATTCTTCTCTGCGTCGAGAACTTCCTCGTCATAAGCGCTGCACAGGAATGCCAGAACGACACGGTCAGCACCAAGAGACGGCTCGATAACATACGGGATGTATTTCTCGTTCTTCTCTGGATCGAAATAGGTCATATCCTGTCCGGATACATTCTGATGCTGAGTCAGGTCGTAATCGGTACGGTCTGCGATTCCCCACAGCTCGCCCCATCCGAACGGGAACAGGAACTCGATATCGGTTGTTCCCTTGCTGTAGAAGCACAGCCCTTCCGGAGAATGGTCTCTTGCACGCATCTCTTCGTCTTTCATGCCGAGGCTCTTCAGCCAGTTGATGCAGAAGCCTCTCCAGTACTGGAACCAGTCAAGATCGGTGCCAGGCTCGCAGAAGAACTCCAGCTCCATCTGCTCGAACTCACGGGTACGGAAGGTGAAGTTACCCGGTGTAATCTCGTTACGGAAAGATTTACCGATCTGACCGATTCCGAACGGAATTTTCTTTCTGGAAGTACGCTGTACGTTTTTGAAGTTTACGAAGATACCCTGTGCAGTCTCCGGACGAAGATATACGGTGTTCTTCGCATCCTCTGTAACACCCTGGAAGGTTTTGAACATCAGGTTGAACTGACGGATATCGGTAAAGTTGTGTTTTCCGCAGGACGGACACGGAATCTGATGCTCTTCAATAAAGTTTTTCATCTCTTCCTGAGACCATGCATCTACGCTGCCGCCTTCGATTTCGATGCCTTTTTCCTCACAGAAATCCTCGATCAGTTTATCTGCACGGAAACGCTCATGGCATTCCTTACAGTCCATCAGAGGATCGGAAAATCCGCCGAGATGACCGGAAGCTACCCATGTCTGCGGGTTCATCAGGATCGCACAGTCAACGCCTACGTTGTGCGGGCTCTCCATGACGAATTTCTGCCACCATGCTTTTTTCACGTTGTTTTTCAGTTCAACACCGAGCGGGCCGTAATCCCAGGTATTTGCCAGGCCGCCGTAAATTTCGGAACCCGGATATACAAAACCTCTGGATTTTGCTACTGCCACAATTTTGTCCATTGTCTTTTCCATAGTTAGTTACTCCTCTATTTTATTTGTTTACTTACCATAAACAACAATAACAGGACTGGCAAGAAGAACGTCCTGCTCATATTCCTGCTCTGTTTCTTCTGTCTTAGTCTGCTCTGATGATGACGCAGAAGCACTCTCTGTGGACTTTGTGGTCCACTCGCCGGCCGTATCCACCGTGTTTTTTCCTTTGATCACGGCTGTACCGGAAACGCAGAGCACCGGATCTTCCGTTACGATTTCCAGCGGCTCCTCGCAGACAATCACGCGTACATGCTTAACGCCTTTGACCGCATCTTCGACTGAAACCTCATTGCCTTTAGAATCGACAAAGGAAGCGGAAAAATCATATCCCGCTTCTTCTGCCTCATCCAGCGTGCCTGCGAAAAATTCTGCTCCGTGATAATCCGCGTAGGACTGGTAATCTCCGTATTCCATCCGGATCTCCACCTTGTCCTCTTTGATCTGGCATTTTTCCAGCTTCACGGAATCCGCATCGCCGCGCTCCTCTGTGAATTTTTTGATGTCATCCTCCACAAAGACCTTCAGTTCGTCTTCCGTGTAATCATCGTCTTTGCTGTAATCTTCCACAATGGCTTCTGTCACAACACCATTTTTGCTCACATAGACAGATGTCGTTGTCACATCTTTTAACTTCTCACAGCCCGACAGCAGCACGGAAGCCGCTGTCAGAACTGCGAGAAGCTGTCCTGCTTTTTTTATAAAAATCCTCTAAAAACCGCCTGAATTATTTATTGCGGTAAATGATATCGTCTCTTCCCGGTCCGTTGGAGATCATGGTGATCGGGAATCCGATTTCTTTCTCTACAAACTCGATGTAGTTTCTGCAGTTCTCCGGCAGATCCTCGTATTTCTTGATGCCGCGGATATCGCATTTCCATCCCGGAAGGGTTTTCAGAACCGGTTTTGCTTTCTCAAGAATGCTGGTGTTCGGGAAATCGTGGATTTCTTTTCCGTCTACTTCGTATGCTGTGCAGACCGGAATCTCATCCAGATAGCCAAGTACGTCAAGTACGGTGAACGCTACATCGGTGGTACCCTGCATTCTGCAGCCGTAACGGGAAGCAACACAGTCGAACCATCCCATACGTCTCGGGCGGCCTGTGGTTGCACCGAACTCTCCGCCGTCTCCGCCGCGTCTTCTGAGCTCATCTGCCTCATCGCCGAAGATCTCGGAAACGAAAGCACCTGCTCCTACTGCGCTGGAGTAAGCTTTGCATACGGTTACGATTTTCTTGATTCCATATGGCGGAACACCTGCTCCTACTGCGCCGTAGCCGGCCAGTGTGGAAGAAGAAGTTACCATCGGGTAAATTCCGTGATCCGGGTCTTTTAAGGAACCAAGCTGACCCTCAAGCAGGATCTCCTTGCCTTCCTGAATCGCGTTCCACAGGAATGCGGAAGTATCGCATACGTATGGCTCAACCATTTTTTTGTATTCCATCAGCTCTGCATAGATCTCATCCGGATTTAACTGCGGTTTGTGATACAGATGCTCGAGCAGAATGTTCTTGGTTTCGCATACGGATTTCAGTTTCTCTTTCAGGTGCTCATCGTCGAACAGCTCGTTTACCTGGAAACCGATTTTTGCATATTTATCTGAGTAGAACGGAGCGATACCGGATTTGGTGGAACCAAAGGATTTTCCGCCCAGACGCTCTTCCTCATACTGATCGAACAAGATGTGGTACGGCATTACCATCTGTGCACGGTCGGAAATTTTGATTTTCGGTGCCGGCACTCCCTTCGAAACGATCTCATTTAACTCTTTGATCAGAACCGGAATGTTGAGTGCAACACCGTTTCCGATTACGCTTGTTGTGTGGCTGTAAAATACGCCGGATGGAAGGGTATGAAGTGCAAACTTTCCATAGTTGTTTACAATGGTATGGCCTGCATTCGCACCACCCTGGAAACGGACAATAATGTCTGCCTCTTTTGCGAGCATATCGGTAATCTTACCTTTTCCCTCGTCTCCCCAGTTTGCTCCTACTACTGCCTTAATCATGTGACATCCTCCTAATTCAACGTATACTTGCGGCCTCTTTTTTTCGGCCGTTTATGCATAGTATACCATGTTTTCTTCATAAGTAAAACTTATTATTACTTATAAAATTTGTTTTTTTATTATTTCTGTTTATCAAACGCATCAGACGTTGATTTCCGCAGTCATGCCAAGTGCCTCTTTGTTTGCCTCAAGCACCGGATTGACTACGTTCTTCAGGAATGCGTCAACCTGTACGGATGCGCGGCCTGTGTATTTGGACGGATCCATCGTCTTTTCCAGCTCTTCTTTGGTCAGATGGAACATCTCATCCGCTGCGATCAGATCCAGAAGATCATTGTCGCGGCCTTCCTCTTTGACATGTTTTCCGGCGATCATGGACAGCTCGCGGATTCTCTCATGCAGCTCCTGACGGTCGCCGCCTGCTTTTACCGCATCCATCATGATATTCTCAGTTGCCATAAACGGAAGCTCTGCCATCATGTGTTTTAAGATAACCTTTGGATAAACCACAAGTCCGTCTACGACGTTCATGCACAGATCCAGGATACCGTCGATGGCAAGGAAGCCTTCCGGAATGGAAAGTCTCTTGTTTGCAGAGTCATCGAGGGTTCTCTCAAACCACTGTACAGAAGAGGTGATGGCCGGATTTAATGCATCGGTGATCACATAACGGGACAGGGATGCGATACGCTCGCTTCTCATCGGATTTCTCTTGTATGCCATGGCGGAAGATCCGATCTGTCCTTTCTCGAACGGCTCCTCAACTTCTTTTAAGTGCTGCAGAAGACGGATGTCGTTGGAGAATTTTGTTGCGCTTGCCGCAATGCCTGCCAGAACGTTTAATACTCTCGTATCGACTTTTCTGGAATACGTCTGTCCGGAAACAGGATAGCAGTTCTTGAAGCCCATTTTCTCAGCGATCATCGGATCGATCTTGTCGATGGTCTCCTGATCTCCGTCGAACAGCTCTAAAAAGCTTGCCTGTGTGCCTGTTGTTCCTTTGGAGCCGAGCAGCTTTAAGGTGCTCTGTACGTACTCGAGATCTTCAAGGTCCATTAAGAACTCCTGCATCCACAGGGTTGCACGTTTTCCGACGGTGGTCGGCTGTGCCGGCTGGAAGTGGGTGAAGGCAAGGGTCGGCTGGTCTTTGTAGGTATCCGCAAATTTTGCCAGCTCAGCGATAACGTTCACCAGTTTTTTCTTCACCAGCTTTAAGGCTTCGTTCATGACAATGATATCGGTATTGTCGCCTACGTAGCAGCTGGTTGCTCCCAGATGGATAATTCCTTTTGCTTTCGGACACTGTACGCCGTAGGCATACACATGGGACATTACGTCATGACGGCAGACTTTCTCTCTTTCTTTTGCCACATCGTAGTTGATGTTCTCGGCATTTGCTTTCAGTTCTTCGATCTGCTCATCTGTAATAGAAAGTCCCAGTTCTTTTTCTGTCTCAGCCAGCGCAATCCATAACTTTCTCCAGGTACGGAATTTCATATCCGGGGAGAAGATGTACTGCATCTCCTTGCTTGCATAACGTTCGGAAAGAGGGCTTACATATCTGTCAGTTCCGCTCATAGACACGATTCTCCTTTTCTTGTCAAAATGTGTATTCGGTTTCTCTTTTATCCCCGCTCTTTTTCATCCCCAAAAACAGAATGGGACGTATAAAGAGCGTGTTTGAAATACGTTTCAACCACGCTCTAGTATAACGCATGTTGTTTTTTTAGGCAAGTGCAACGTCGTTACTTCTCACGAAATTTTCCCAAAAAGCCCTGCATTCTGGCATTTTCGGAATCGAAGACTTCGTCCGGTGTTCCTTCCACGGCGATCACGCCCTGGTCCATAAAGATGACGCGGTTGGAAATCTCCCGGGCAAAATTCATCTCGTGGGTAACGATCACCATGGTCATATTCATCTCCGCAAGGGATTTGATGACCTTCAGCACCTCGCCTGTCAGCTCCGGGTCGAGCGCCGAAGTCGGCTCATCAAAAAAGAGCACCTTCGGGTTCAGCATCAGCGCACGCGCAATCGCAACCCTCTGACACTGACCGCCGGAAAGCTGACACGGATACGCCTTTTCTTTTCCTGTGAGTCCCATTTTCTGCAGCAGCTCTTCTGCCTGTGCTTCCACCTCCGCACGGTTGCGTTTCTGCACATGAATCGGCGCATCGCAGAGGTTTTTCATCACATCATAATGTGGAAACAGGTGGAAGCTCTGGAATACCATTCCAAAGTTTTCCTGAATTTTCCGCAGCACGGCCGGCTTTGCATAAACGGATTTTCCATTTTGCATGGTGACTGCCTGCTCGCCAAGATACGTCAGGTCACCGCCATCCATCGTCTCCAGCATCGCTGCACACCGCAGCAACGTCGATTTTCCCGATCCCGACGGGCCGATGATCGAGAGCACCTCGCCCTCTTCTACTTTGAGGGAAATATCTTTTAACACTTCGAGATCCCCAAAGCTCTTTCTTACATGGTTCATTTCCAGATAAATCATATCGTTTTCCGCTCTCTTCTATAGTTAATGATAATAAGAAAATTTCTTTTCCAAAAGTTCCATCACCCACGCCACGACAAAATTGAAGATGTAGTAGAAAATACCGGCGGCGACGAACGGAACCATCGTGGTCTTGGCCGCCGCGATCTGTTTTGCGATCGTGAACATTTCCACATAGGAAATGGAAAAGGCCAGCGACGTATCCTTGACCAGCGTAATCACCTCATTGGTGATCGCCGGCAGAATCCGTTTCACAACCTGCGGCAGAATAATGCGGACAAACGTCTGTCCCTTCGAATAACCAAGAAGCTTTGCTGCCTCGTACTGTCCACGATCCATCGAAACGATGCCAGAGCGGTAGATTTCTGCAAAATAGGCGCCGTAGTTTAAGGCAAATCCGGTGATAATCGCCGGAAAGCGCCATTTTCCGATGTTCATACCGAACAGATAGAACGGTCCGAAGTAAACCACCATGAGCTGCAGCATCAGAGGCGTGCCGCGCATCAGGGAGATATAGAGTCGGAAAATTCCGCTCACAATCCGGTTTTTCGACATACGCCCGAAGGCGATCAGCAGACCGAGCGGCAGGGAAAATACGAGCGTCAGGACAAATATCGAGATCGTTCCCGCCATTCCGGTACTAAGCTGTGATAGAATTATGGACAACTTCATGCTGCTTTACTCTCCTTTTTTCTCCAGACACACCATGTCTGCGATTCCGTATTTTTCTGCGAGCTTGTCGAATGTTCCGTCGGCCAGAACCTGCTGCAGGCCTTCGTTTACTTTATCGCAGAGCTCGGTATTTCCTTTTTTGAATCCGATCGCATATTTCTCAGAGTTCAGGTACTCGTCGAGGATTTTGTATCCTTCTCCGCGGCTTTCCAGCTGATATTTGGCAACGCCGATATCCATGGCAACCGCATCGATGGAACCTGCCTGAAGCTCTACAAACGCATTGTTGTAATCCGGGAACTGCTGCAGAGCGGCGAAAGTATCGGCGAGTTCTTTCTGACCGCCTTCTTCCTCACTCTGTAAAAGATCGAGTGCTGCGGATGCTGCCTGCACACCAACCGTCTTTCCTGCCAGATCGGACAGGCTGTTGATGCCGGAATTCTCAGATACGACCATCACCTGGCTGTTGTCCACGTACGGATCGGACCAGGTGTAATCGTCCTCTCTGCCGTTCATGGTAAAGCCGTTCCAGATGCAGTCAATCGCACCAGAATTCAGCTCGGTATCTTTCGCATCCCAGTTGATCGGGGTTTTTACCAGCTTCCAGCCGTAAATCTCGCAGACTGCCTCGGCGAGCTCCAGGTCAAATCCGGTGTAATCGCCGGTCTCATCGTCCATGTAGCCGTACGGCGGGTATTCTGCATCGAAGCCTACGGTAAAGGTTGTCGTTCCGTCTGTGGAAGAGGATGCTGCTCCTGCTGATGAGGCGGATGTTTTTGCTGTGTCTGCAAAGCCGCAGCCAGCCAGCAGGGCAGATACACAAAAGGCTGCTGTCAAAATGCTAACCATTTTCTTTTTCATAATAATCTTCTCCTTTTCTACGTGATCATGTTATCACTGTACTACGCTAAACTAATTGGTATCCTACCATACTCCGGCACCGCCTGTCAACCCGCACCGGTTAAATAATCCAGAAAACCTGTTCCAACACAAAAAAGTCTCCGAAACGGTCAGCAGATTCTGCTTTTTTCCGTCTTCGGAGACTTTGATTTTTCTATTTTGGATAACTATTTATAAACCCTTGTTACACGGCTGCTGATATCGCAGAGCATCTCGTAATCGAAACGTGCCGCCGGGTTGGCGATCTCTTCGATCGTGATGGTCTCATCCCCGTCGGTTCCGACAAGCGTTACAACGTCCTCCACCTGCACATCCGGGATGTCGGTCACGTCCACCATCATCTGATCCATACAGATTCTTCCGATGATCGGTGCTTTTTTCCCGTGGATCAGCACACAGCCCTGGTTCGAGAGAGCTCTCGGATAGCCGTCTGCATAGCCGGCTGAAACAGTTGCGATCCGTGTCATCGGTTTCTCGGTCACATACGTGGCACCGTAGCTGACGCCGATGCCCGGGCCGACTTCCTTCACATGGATGACATGGCTCTTCCATGAAAGCGCCGGGATCAGATCGAGGCGCTCTTTTTTTACCTCCTCGGATGGGTAAATGCCGTAGGTGATGATACCGGAACGCACCATCTCAAAGCGGTGATCGTCAAATTCCATGATTCCGGCGGAGTTGCAGATATGGCGAAGCGGAATCGTCACGCCGCGCTCTGCTAAAAGTGCCGTCATCTTATCATATTTTTCCATCTGCATCGAACAGTACGTCTTGTCTTCCTGATCGGCGCAGGAGAAATGCGTAAACATACCTTCCAGCTCGATGTGCGGAAGATCCGCGATTTTTGCCGCCTCATCCGCATCGTGCTCCGTCACCTGGAAGCCGATCCGCGTCATGCCGGTATCGACCGCAAGGTGTGCTTTTGCTTTCCGGTTCTGGCGTGCTGCCTCTTTTTCGAGGGCAAGTGCCTGTGCGTAGCTGTCGATCGTCTGAGTGATGTCGTATTCCACAAGGTCGCCGTACTGGGACGGGGACACGTAGCCGAGAATCAGGATCGGCGCGGAAATGCCGTTTTCTCTGAGCTCGACAGCCTCCTCGATGGTTGCGGTTGCAAAATAATCAACCTGGTTTTCCAGATAGGATGCTACCGGAACGGCACCGTGGCCGTAGGCGTTCGCTTTTACAACGCCAAGGAGTTTCACGCCCTCCGGTAGTCTTTTTTTCACTTCTCTGATGTTATGCCCGATCGCTTCGAGTGAAATCTCTGCATAACAGCGTAAGTATCTGTTCACTTTTTTCCTTCTTTCTTTCCGTACTTTTTCTGAGACGCCAAAACGTGCCTGAAAACTCTTTCGGATTATTTTCAGACACGCTCTCGTATCAGATTCCGGCTGTGCCGGTTTTTATTTGTCCGGTCTGCGGATGGCGGAATAGATATTTTTTACATTTTTCAGCACTACATGCGTTCTTGTCGCATCGACGCCCGGAAGGCTCATCACCTGGCGGTGGATTTCTTCGAGTTCGTCGGATGAGTGACAGGAAATGCGGATAATCAAATCAAAATCTCCGGTCTGATAATAGCAGGATACGATGTACTCCAGTTTCTGGATCGCATCTGCAAAACTGTCAAAGAACTTCGGATGCTCCAGGCTGACTTCCATCAGCGCGGTCATCTCATTTCCCGTTTTCTTTTCGTCTACAATAATGGTGTATTCTTTAATCACTCCGGTTTCTTCCATTTTACGGATTCTCTCGATGACTGCAGAAACCGATAAATGAATCTCTTTGCTGATATTGGAAGCCGTCTCGCGGGCATTTTTCTGCAATATCTTCAGAATCTTATAATCAATGGCATCCATGTATTTTTCCTCCCATAAGAATTGACAGGGTTCTTCTTTCCAGATTTTAGCATAAAATTTCCCTGTCACTACCTTTCTATTATATCAAATTTTTCAGATAAGTCCAGTTTTTCCCAAAATATTTTATAGAAAGATTAGAATTTTTCTTTAAATTGCACAGATGCCGGTTTTTCTATTCTTCGAAGGTTTCTGCAATATCCTGCATCAGAATGCTGATCCCGAGGTGCTGCTCCATTCTCCTGCATAGGGAAGTTCCCCCTTTTTCTTTGTTTTTCGTTTTTTTTATTATAGTACACTTTCCTTCCCGGAACAAGACTGATATTTACGTGCTATTCACCGGACGTTCACTCGCGCCATTTGCCCTGAATTTTCACCTTTTTCAGTATTTTAAAATTTTTTTCAATTTTTTTAAAAAAAGGGGTTGACTTTTCTCCGGCTTTCCTGTAGAATACGTTTTGTCAGTGAGGCACGGCAGTCAACAAGACAGAGAAAAAAATCAGTGCCAATCATCTGCGGGTGTAGTTCAATGGTAGAACACCAGCCTTCCAAGCTGGATACGTGGGTTCGATTCCCATCACCCGCTTCATCCTAAAGGATGAATATGCGCGAGTGGCTCAGGGGTGGAGTACAACCTTGCCAAGGTTGGGGTCGCGGGTTCGAATCCCGTCTCGCGCTCTTTTTATTACCGAAATTTCTTCACAGAAATTTCGGTTTTTTGTTTTTCCAAAAACTTTTTTACCAAAGAAAGGAGTTCTTATGATTCAGGACATTGCTCCGCATAAATATTATGTAGATTACCAGCCTTCTGTTCCGAACGATACGGATCTTGTTTTAATTTACGGTCATCACACAATTATGTGCAATTTCGAAGATCCCGAGATCCGCTACCCTTCCATTGCGGAAATTACAGCTGTTTTTCCGGAGATTAAAGAAAAGGCAAAATTTCTGTTCCGCATTGATGAGACGGACTATTATGAACTGCGCAGTCCGCAGCTTCCGGAATTTGGCATCTGGAAATACGAAAATACACTAATTCTTCGCAGCGCCGTTCCGGGATGGCTCGGGTTTGCCGGTATCACCGGTTACCAGATCCACACCTGGTATACCGACCACACCTACTGCGGCCGCTGCGGAACGAAGATGCATGCGCCTGGAAATGAACGCGCGATGCAGTGCCCTTCCTGCGGCGCACTCTCCTATCCGGTCATCTGCCCGAGCGTCATCGTTGCCATCACCGACGGTGACCGTCTGCTGCTCACGAAGTACGCACCTTCCCACAGCAGCCACCGCCAGTACGCCCTCGTGGCAGGCTATACCGAGGTCGGTGAGACACTGGAACAGACGGTGCACCGTGAAGTCATGGAAGAAGTCGGATTAAAGGTCAAAAATCTGAGATACTATAAGAGTCAGCCGTGGTCCTTCAGCGGCTCGCTGCTCGCCGGATTTTACTGCGATGTGGACGGCGATCCGTCCATTACCCTCGACCGCGAGGAACTCTCCGTTGCCGAATGGTTTGACCGTGCTTCCCTCCCGGAGACCCCGAACCTCATCAGCCTGACCGGCGAGATGATCGAATGCTTCCGCCAAGGGAAAGAACCGAAACAGAACTAAGAAATCACTTTGTGACTTAGTCACAGAACTTCCCGTTCTGCTGTGATATTCTACAGTCACAACAGAAAAACAGTTACCGGGAATTACCCGTACAATAAAAAGGAGGACTTCTATTATGTCATTAATTCATGTTACATCCAAAAACTTCGAAAAAGCTCTGCAGGCAGCACCTGGCGTTGCCGTTGTTGATTTCTTTGCTACCTGGTGCGGACCGTGCAAAATGCTCGCCCCGGTCATCGAAGAGGCAGCTGAGGATATGCCGGAGATCCAGTTCTACAAAGTAGACGTTGACGAAGCACCGGAGCTGGCAAGATCCTTTAAAGTCATGAGCGTTCCGACCCTCGCTTTCTTCAAAAACGGCGAGCTCGTAAAGAAAAACGTCGGCGCCGTTTCCTATGAGGAGCTGGAAGAGCTGATTAACTCTGTAAAATAAACAGCGTAATATTGGAAATGCAGAAAAAACGTATCGGCACAAAAACCGATACGTTTTTTCTTGCATTTCTTTCTGTTCTTTTCTATCATGGAAGAAACGGCTGCTGCCGTAGTTTACAAAAGAACGTTCTTCTTCCGAAAGGAGTTTTATTTATGTCATCTTTTCTGGAATCCTGTTTTCAGGAGCATTATCCATTTTATTCAAAGCTTACCGCCGATGAACAGCAGACACTCGTGCTCTCTTCCGTCCTGACGACGTATCAGCGCGGCGATTTTCTCTACAGCTGTGACGATGACTGTCTCGGCGTTCTGCTTGTCCTCTCCGGCAAGCTCCGCATCTTTATCCAGTCCGGCGAGCAGCGGGAAATTACCCTGTTTACCACCGGTTCCGGCGAAGTCTGCACGCTGTCTGCCTCCTGTGCGATGCAGGAAATCAGCTTTGATATTCTGATTGAGGCCGAGGAGGAGACGAAAGTTCTCATCACTCCGGCCAGCACGTTCCGCAGACTGATGAATCAGAATATTTACGTTGAAAACTACATTTACCGGGAAACAACGGAGCATTTTTCCGAAGTCATGTGGGCGATGGGCCAGCTTCTCTTTACGCGGCTTGACCAGCGCCTTGCCGGATATCTCGAGGATGAACGCATCCGCACCGGTTCCCCGGTGCTCTCCACCACGCACGAGCAGATCGCGCGGAACCTCGGCAGTGCCAGAGAGGTCGTTTCCCGCACCTTAAAGTCGTTCGAGAAAGACGGCATCGTCGCACTCTCCCGCGGCACGGTCACGATTCTCGATGTCAAAAAGCTCCGCGGCATCTGCCGGATGCGCCGATAGTTCTTCTACGCGCGCAAACATTTTCCCACAGGCTCTGCCCTGCCGCTCGAGAAAATATTTTTCAAAAGCGTTCTAACGGCATTCCATCTTAATTTCAATCTCATTTCCTTTCACGGCCACCTTCGCATAACTTCCGACGATCAGCGGCATCGCCGGATGAAGGTGTCCGATGTCGAGATCCATCACGATCGGCACATTGTATTTTCCAAGCAGATCCGTCACGGCGCGGTACTGGTCGAGTTCCCCGAATTTCTGTCCGAACTGCAGCGGGCGGCCAATCAGAAAGCCTTTCACATATTGGAACCAGCCGGCGTGCTCCATCTGCCAGATTGCGCGGCGGATCGCAAAGACGTTCAGATCGCACGCTTCCAGAAACCAGACAAAACCGTCCTTTTTATATTTTTCCACAAAATCAACCGTTCCGTCGTACTTCGTTCCAAGAATATTGACGAGACAGTCGAGACAGCCGCCGATGAGCCGTCCCTCAAATGCACTGTCCGCATCCGGGAAGCGGCGCAGAACGCGCGGTTCTGTAATCTGGTACGGCAGATACGGATTTTCCTCGCTTCTGCCCTTCGCATCGTCTCTTTCCCATCCCTCATAGCCGCGGACGGTACGCACTTCTCCCGTCAGTACGCCAAACGCATCCACTACGGATTTATGCCACGGCTCCATGCCGAAATCACTCGCACACGGACCGTAAACAGCCGCCGTATCGCAGAGGGTCGGCAGAAGATACGTAAAATGCGTATTGTCAGAATAGCCGAGATACCATTTCGCCGGTGCCTTTCTGATCTTTTCAAAATCCACGTAATCGAGATCCTCGCACATCAGCTCTCCGCCGCCGCAGGATATCAGACAGTCATTCTTCTCACTGACATAATATTCCGTCAGCTCTTTTCCGCACTCCTCCGGTGCCGCGCTGATGCCGATGCCGTGCTCTGCATAGCAGTTTGGCCCAAGATCCAGCTGATATCCCATCTCTTTCCATTTTTTCTGTGCATTTGCAAACGCGGACTTGTATGGCTCTGTTGTGCATCCAAACGATGGTGCCACAAAGCCGATCGTTCCGCCCTTTTTCAGATTTTCCGGAAACCTCATGTCGCATCCTCCTTTATCCTAATTCTTCTGCCTCCAGATTCTTATACTGCGTCAGCTCATCCCCGAAGATCAGCTCTCCGTCGTTCTGCGCAAAGTACAGCTCCTCTTCTTTTTCCAGTTTTGCCTTTCCGTTCGTCCCCTCGGTAATCTCCGCGCAGAGACGGTCCACCTCCGTTTTCGGAACGAGAACGCGGATTTTCACCTGATCGGTGTACTCGGATTCCAGAATCAGAATCCCCCGCTGGCCGAGCAGATACTGGATTTTACCGATGCCGTTGTAATCCGTCTCAATCAACAGCCGCACGCCGCAGATCTCGTCAATCAGAACACTGTTTGCCAGCCCCTCCTGCACCGCCTGCGAGTACGCGCGCACCAGGCCGCCCGTTCCCAGCAGCGTACCGCCGAAATACCGCGTCACCACAACAAGCACATTGCGGAGGCCTGCTCCCTGTACCACATCGAGCATCGGCCGCCCTGCCGTGCCGGAAGGCTCCCCGTCGTCGCTGCAGCGCACCGTCTCCTGATTTTCTCCAATAATATACACAAAACAGTTATGCCGCGCATCCCAGTATTTTTTCCGCAGAGCTTCCAGGCAGGAAAGTGCCTCCTCCTCAGATTCCACCAGACGCACCGTCGAAATAAAACGTGATTTCTTCTCCACGATTTCCCCGGTTCCACCCCGGTAAACCGTCCGAAACTGATCGATCATATGTCCTTACTCCTTCATCCAAATATGTACCTATCTTACCATATCATTTCTGAAAAATCAGCATTCTTTTCAGAAATACTTTTATTCCAGCCCTTTGTTTGGTATAATAAAAATAAGTATACCCTGCTTTTTGCAGGGCAGGAACACCATTAATTACTGAACTGAATCAGTTTTGCAGGAACATGACATAAGGAGGATTTTCTATATGCACTTTGGAAAAAGTCATCTGGAAGACAAACGTGAAGATCTGCGGTCCCATTACGGAAAGATTGAAAAGACGGCCGGCGTGACGGCGCTGCGCATCGCGTTCTGTCTTCTTCTTGTCGTTCTCGTCTGCGGTGCCGGGCTTGTGATCGGCGCTGTCCGCGGCGTGATCGACAGTGCCCCTGATATCTCGGAGGCAAATATCATGCCGCTCGGCAACGCGTCGTTTATCTACGATGCTGACGGCAACCAGGTACAGAAGCTGACCGGGGCTCAGGGAAACCGTGTCTCGATTTCGATTGAGGAAATTCCGCTCGATATGCAGCACGCGATCGTCGCGGTTGAGGATGCCCGTTTTTATGAGCACAACGGCATCGATCCAAGCGGTATCATCCGTGCTTTCGTTGTCGGCGTCAGCCACGGCTTTCATTTTACCGAGGGCGCCAGCACGATCACACAGCAGCTCTTAAAAAACAATGTTTTCACCGACTGGATGGAAGAGACGCGGATGCAGAGCTTCAAGCGGAAGATCCAGGAACAGTACCTGGCGCTGAAGCTGGAAAAAACACTGACCGCAGAGGGTGAAAACGCCAAAGACGTTATTCTGGAAAATTATCTGAATACGATCAACTTAGGTTCCGGCTGCTACGGTGTCCAGACGGCAGCGCAGACGTATTTCGGAAAGGATGCAAAAGATCTGACGCTCTCTGAATGCGCCGTTCTTGCCGCAATTCCAAAGGCGCCGACGGCATATAATCCGAAAAACCACCCGGAGAAAAACCAGCAGCGCCGCGACAAGATCCTGAACAACATGAAAGAGCAGGGCTACATCACCGAAGAAGAATACACCATTGCCATGAACGACAATGTTTACGACCGCATCGCCATGCACACGCAGTCCCAGGCGGAGAGCGCGCCGTACTCCTACTTTATCGATGAAGTCATCACCAACCTGATCAACGATCTGATGGTACAGAAAGGCTACACCGAAGTGCAGGCAAAGAACGTTGTCTACAGCGGCGGCCTCAAAATCTATACCACACAGGATTCCTACATGCAGTCGATTCTCGATACGGAATTCCAGAATCCGGAGAACTTCCCGGCGAACATGCAGATCGGTCTCGACTGGGCGCTCACCGTAGAGCAGGCAGACGGCGAGGTACAGAACTACAGCAAAGAGATGCTGCAGCTCTACTTCCGCAACAGCGATCCGAATTTCGATCTGCTCTTTGACTCCCAGGAGGAGGCACAGAGCTATATCGACCAGTACAAAGCCGCTATCATGAAGGAGGGCGATACGATTGTTGCCGAGCGCAGCAGCTTCACCCCGCAGCCGCAGGCGTGCATGACCGTTATGGATCAGCGCACCGGCTACGTGAAAGCCATCGTCGGCGGACGCGGCGAAAAAACAGCAAGTCTTACCTTCAACCGCGCAACCGATAATTATTCCCAGCCGGGTTCCACGTTTAAGATTCTTTCCGCGTACGGACCGGCGCTCGACCTTGGAAAGATTACACTCGCTACGGTAATTAAGGATGAGCCGTTCAACTACAGCGACGGCACACCGCTGCAGAACTCGGATCTTACCTACCATGGTGATGTTACCGTCCGCCAGGCGATCATCAATTCCATCAATATCCCGGCCGTCAAAGTACTGACCGAGCTTACGCCGAAGGTCGGCTTTGATTATCTGAAGAAGCTTGGTTTTTCCAAACTCTCCGAGGAATACGATGTGATCCAGCCGCTGGCTCTCGGCGGTATCACCTACGGTGTCAGTGATCTCGAACTGACGGCAGCCTACGCGGCAATCGCAGACGGCGGCCAGTACCGCAAGTCGGTGTTCTACACAAAGGTTACCGACAGCAAGGGAAATGTTTTAATTGACAACACAGAAAACAAGGCAACGCAGGTCTTCAAGGCAAGCACTGCCTCCCTCCTCACCAATGCCATGGAGGATGTTCTGGAAAAAGGTACCGGTGTTGCAGCCCGCCTCGACAATATGCACGCAGCCGGAAAAACCGGTACGACGAACGAGGCCAAGGATCTCGTCTTTGCAGGCTTTACACCATATTATACCGCTGCCATCTGGGCAACATATGATACACACGCGGAGTTTCCGGAGAGCGACCGTGAATTCCACAAACGTCTCTGGGCAAAGGTCATGAATGAAATCCACGAAGGCCTTGCCGATATGGATTTCGAAACTTCCGCAACAGTACAGGAGGCAACGATCTGTACGAAGACCGGCCTGCTCGCCCGCTCAAGCTGCCCGTCCATCACCGAATACTTTGCGGTATCCGATCTGCCGACCGAGCGTTGCAAGGGCCACTACACCGCGCCGGCCTCAACACCGACGCCGACCAGAACCCCTTCTGCAGCATCAACTCCGCAGGCAACCCCGACACCGACGGAGGCACCGCAGGAAACTCCGGCTCCGCCCGAAACACCTGCCGATCCGCCTTCTAATACACCGGAGACTCCTGACACACCGGAGACTCCTGACACACCGGAGACCCCTGATGCACCGTCAGAACCGGATACCCCGGCGGAGATATCGGAAGTACAGCCGCAGTCCGAAGAGAGCGGCTCTTCCGAATAACTTTTTCAGTCAGTCTATACACAAAAAACCGGCCCTCTGGCATATGCCAGCAGGACCGGTTTTTCTATACTTCTTTTTCCATCTGAATCAATTAGTCAATCAGCATTTTTGCTGCGCCGTAGATACCAGCATCGTTTCCAAGGGAAGCGAGTACGATCGGGGTATCTTTGCATGCGATGAATGCTGCTTCACGGTAGTATTTAGCTACGCCGTCGATCAGGATCTGGCCTGCTTTGGATACACCGCCGCCGACTACGATAACTTCCGGGTCAACAACGCATGCGAATACTGCAAGTGCTCTTCCGAGGTACTCGGAGAACTCCTGAACGATTGCTTCTGCTGCTGCATCGCCTTCTTTTAATGCATCAAAGACAGCTTTTGCACTGATGGACTCTCCTCTTTCTCTTAAAGAAGACGGAGTATCATGGGATGCCAGATATTTCTTTGCCAGACGAACGATACCGGTTGCAGATGTCATCTGCTCGAGGCATCCGTGGTTTCCGCAGTTGCAGACCGCTTCTTCTTCCGGCTCAACACATGCATGACCAACCTCGCCGCCTGCGCCGTGAGCACCTGCTACGATCTTGCCGTCCACGATGATTCCGCCGCCGACACCGGTTCCAAGGGTAACCATAACCAGGTTCTTGCTTCCCTTTCCGCCGCCTGCCCACATCTCACCGAGAGCTGCTGCGTTTGCGTCGTTTGCTGCTTTTACTGCCATTCCGCCGAGTTCGTCGGAAAGCTCTTTTACGATATTTTTATATCCCCAGTTCAGGTTGACTGCGATGGAAAGCTCACCTTTGTCATTAACCGGGCCAGGTACGTCAATGCCGACACCGGCAACATCATCTGCCGCGATACCCTTCTCAGCCATTTTTGCTTTTACGCTTTTTGCGATATCCGGCAGAATTTCGCTTCCGCCGTTTTCGGTGCGGGTCGGGATTTCCCATTTTTCCAACAGAGTTCCGTCTGTCTGGAACAGTCCGCATTTTACTGAAGTACCCCCAACATCGATTCCAAATACATAGTTTGCCATTTTCTTACTTCTCCTCTCTTTTTTTCACTAAGTTAGCCTGTACACGGCGGTACAGCTCCTGTGCGGCATTGTAGCCCATCTTCTTCTGTCTGTGGTTGACAGCAGCGGTTTCTACGATGATCGCCAGGTTACGGCCCGGACGGATCGGAAGGGAATGGCAGACAACCTTGTTTCCAAGGAACTCAATATACTCTTCTTCCAGGCCCAGACGGTCGTATTCTTTCTCTTTGTCCCACTCTTCAAGCTTGATAACAAGGTCGATAGACTGGGTATCCTTTACGCTCTCGACACCAAACAGCGTCTTGACGTCGATGATACCGATACCGCGCAGCTCGATAAAGTGACGCGTGATATCCGGTGCCGTTCCGACCAGCGTAATGTCGCTGACACGGCTGATTTCAACCACATCATCACTGACGAGACGATGGCCTCGTTTGATCAGCTCCAGTGCAGCCTCGCTCTTTCCGATTCCGCTCTCGCCCATGATCAGAACGCCCTCGCCGAATACATCGACCAGCACGCCGTGGATGGAGATCATCGGGGCAAGCTGGACATTCAGCCAGCGGATGATTTCAGCCATGAAAACGGAAGTCGATTTGTCTACCGCAAAGGCCGGTACCTGATAACGATTGCACAGCTCCAGAATTTCCGGTCCCGGAATCATCTTCGTGGTGAAAATGACACATGGGATCTTGCGGCTTACAAACTCTTCAAACGCGCGGACGCGCTCGCCCTCTTCAAGATGCTGCAGATACGTGAACTCTACATAACCGATGATCTGCACACGCTCATTGGCAAAATGCTCATAGTAACCGGTCAGCTGCAGTGCAGGACGGTTGATATCCGGTGTGGCAATGACAAGATCTGTCATATCAACCTCTGGTGTCAGGTTGCGGAGATCCATTTCCTCCACCATTTTGGTCATTTCAATTTCTTTCATTTTCCTGTCCTCCGACTTCATTCGACGTCTTTTTAAATCCGTCTCTTCTATGATTTTAGCACAATAAAGCATCACGGGCAACCTAGAAATTTAACTATTTTGACGAATCCTCATTTTCCTCCTGTGCAGGTGCGTGAAAGAATGTGTAAACCTGCTCCGCCGCCTTTTTATTCATGCCCGGAAGTCCGGAAAGTTCTTCCACGGTTGCCGCCTTGATATCATCAATTCCCTGAAAATGACGCATCAGCTCTTTCCGTCTTGTCGGCCCGATGCCCGGGATGTCGTCGAGAATCGAGTGGACCTGGCCCTTGCTTCGCAGCAGGCGGTGGTATTCGATTGCAAAGCGGTGCGCCTCGTCCTGCACGCGTGTGATCAGTTTGAAGCCCTCGCTGTTCCGGTCGATCGGGATTTCCACGTTTCGGAAATACAGACCCCTCGTGCGGTGCTTGTCGTCCTTTACCATACCGCAGACCGGAATCGCAAGATCCATTTCTTCAAGCACCTCAAGCGCAATGTTGACCTGGCCGCGTCCGCCGTCCATCATGATCAGGTCCGGCAGCCGCTCGAAACCGCTGTCCTCCTGGATGCCGCGCAGAAAACGGCGGCTTAAGACCTCTTTCATACTGGCGTAATCGTTCGGTCCCTCGACGGATTTGATCTTGAATTTTCGGTAATCGGCGCGCTTTGGCTTTCCTTTCTCGTAGACGATCATCGAGCCGACCGACTGGAAACCGCTGATATTGGAGATATCGTACGCCTCGATGCGGTCGATCGACGGCAGGTTCAGCCATCTGGCGATCTCTTTTACGGCACCGACCGTCCGACCCTCTTCCCGCTTGATCCGCTCGCGGTCCTGGTCGAGAACGATCTGTGCGTTCCGCTCTGCCAGTTCCACCATTTTTTCCTTGCTGCCCTTTTTCGGCACGCGGATGCGGACCTTCTGGCCCCGTTTGCTGCCTAAATACTCTTCCATCAGCTCCTGCTCGGCAATCTCCTCGGAAATCATGATTTCCCGCGGGATGAACGGCGTGCCGGAATAGAACTGTTTCATAAACGTGAGCAGCACCTCGCTTTTCTGCTCCTCCTCGCCGATCCGCAGATAATAATGCTCCCGCCCGATCAGCTTTCCGTTCCGGATAAAGAAGACCTGCGCCACCGCATCCTCTTTGTCCATCGCAAGCGCAATGACATCCTTGTCCTCGCCGTCACTGTTCGTAATCTTCTGCCGCTCGCCGATCCTGCGCACGCTGTCGATCAGATCACGGTACTCCGCCGCCTGCTCGAACCGCATCTCCTCAGCCGCCTCCGTCATTTTTCCAGTCAGCTCTTTGATAATGTCATTGTAATTTCCATTCAGAAAACTGATCGCCTTTTTGATCTGCTCGCCGTACTCTTCTTTGGAAATGTATCCCTGGCACGGCGCCTTACACTGGTGGATGTGATAGTAAAGACACGGGCGGTCCTTGCCGATCTCCTTTGGCAGGCTCTTATTGCAGGAACGGATATCGTACAGCTTCCGCAACAGTTCGATCGTATCTTTCACAGCTCCGGCGCTCGTGTACGGGCCGAAATATTTCGCCTTGTCCTTCTTCATCTGATGGGAAAACAGAATGCGTGGAAAATCCTCGTTCACGGTCACCTTAATGTACGGGTACGCCTTGTCATCTTTCAGCATCGTATTGTATTTCGGACGGTGCTCTTTGATAAGGTTGCACTCCAGCACGAGCGCCTCCAGTTCGGAATCCGTCACAATATACTCAAAGCGGGCGATATGCGTGACCATCCGCTCAATCTTCGGCCCTTTGTTGCGGCTCGTCTGGAAATACTGGCGGACACGGTTTTTCAGCGAAATCGCCTTTCCTACGTAGATAATTGTATCGTCCGCGTCGTGCATCAGATAGACGCCGGGTTTCCCCGGCAGTTTTTTCAGTTCTTCCTGGATATCAAACGCCATATGACCCTCCTCTTTTTGGGACTGTAATGTTGAAAATGCCCAGCGTGCAGAGATCGTTTTCTCTGCTCCCGCCGGGCCTTTTCGCTTTCTTTTTATACTTCTGGATTTACGGTAAAATCCGCCTCCGGAAGTGCTGTATTTTCTGTTTCTGTATTTTCTGGATTTTCAACCGCTTCTTCCGCATTTCCATTCCGTTTTGCAATCACCTGATGAAAAATCTCCATAAATTCTTTTCCGGTGATCGTCTCTTTCTGGATCAGGTAAGCTGCGATTTCATCCATCGCATCGCGGTTAGCTGCCAGAAGTTCTTTTGCCTGCTCATACGACTCTTTCAGGATCTTCATGACCTCGTGGTCGATTTCGGTTGCTGTGGCATCGCCGCAGTTTAAGACCATTCTTCCGTCGAGGTACTGATTCTGCTGGGTCGCAAGACCGATCAGACCGAATTTCTCCGACATACCATACTGCGTGATCATCGCGCGGACAATCTTCGTCGCTTTCTCGATATCATTCGAAGCTCCCGTTGTCACGTTGCCGAATACGATCTCCTCTGCCGCTCTTCCACCGAGGCACTCGACGATCATCGCCTCGAGTTCGCTCTTCGTGTTGAGGTATTTCTCCTCCTCCGGCACCTGCATGACGTAGCCGAGCGCACCCATCGTACGCGGCACAATCGTGATTTTCTGTACCGGCTCGGAATCCTTCTGCAGTGCAGTAACAAGTGCGTGGCCTACCTCGTGGTAGGAAACGATCTTTCGCTCTTCCTGGCTTAAGATGCGGTCCTTCTTCTCTTTTCCGACGAGGACAACCTCGACTGCCTCGAGAAGATCCTTCTGGGAAACGGCTTTTCTTCCGTTCTTGACCGCAAGAATCGCTGCCTCGTTGATCATATTTGCAAGATCAGAACCAACGGCTCCCGATGTCGCAAGTGCGATGCCGTCGAGATCAACCGTCTCATCGAGCGATACGTTCTTGGCGTGTACTTTCAGGATTTCCACACGGCCTTTCAGGTCCGGTCTTTCTACGATAATCCGGCGGTCAAAACGGCCTGGACGCAGCAGCGCCGGGTCAAGAACCTCCGGGCGGTTTGTGGCCGCAAGGATCAGAATACCCTTGGAGCTGTCGAATCCGTCCATCTCGGCGAGGAGCTGGTTTAACGTCTGCTCCCGCTCGTCGTTGCTGTTGTAGCTGTTGTCACGGCTCTTTCCGATCGCATCGATCTCATCGATAAAGATGATGCACGGTGCGTTTTTCTTTGCTTCCTCAAACAGGTCACGCACACGCGATGCACCGACACCGACGAACATCTCGACAAATTCCGAAGCGGACATCGAGAAAAACGGTACGTGCGCCTCACCGGCTACGGCTTTGGCAAGCAGTGTTTTTCCGGTTCCAGGAGGGCCTACAAGAAGTGCTCCTTTCGGAAGTTTTGCACCGATTGTCGTGTATTTTCCAGGGTTATGCAGGAAATCCACAACCTCCTGGAGCGATTCTTTTGCCTCGTCCTGTCCCGCAACATCGCGGAATGTCACGCCGGTTTCTTTCTGTACGTAGGCCTTTGCTCTGCTCTTTCCTACGCCCATGACTCCGCCGCCTTTGTTCATGCTGCGCATCACCCATACCATGACAGCGACAAGCATTACAACCGGCAGAATGACGGTCAGCAATGTGTAAATGATCGTTCCGGTAGAATCCGGCGGATCTTTGTGGTACGTAATGCCTTTCTCCTGTAACAAATCGACCAGCTCCTGCTCATCTCCCATCATCGTTACCTGATAGGTGATTCCCTCCGATTTCTGGTCTTTCGGCGTTACGGTCAGTGTTCCCGATTTCAAGACAACTTCCTGCACTTCATCGTTGTTTACCATATCCAGGAATTTGCTATAGTCAAGATCCTCGGAAGTAATTCCCCCAAGGGCATTGTTCAGAAGTCCCATCACCATCAGGCTGACGAGGAGGCAGATCAGGATAATGAGTATCGTCTGTCTGTTTTTCGGTCCTCCCCCGGAGCCTTTTTCTGGTTCCCGGTTCTGATTTTTTCTATCGTCCATGCTTTTCCTCCTTGTATGTCAAACCGCCCCTCTTTTTTACGGACACTTTAACTCTTACATTATATCGGATTCCCTCTTAATTAGCAAGCCGGACTTTGTGAAAAAAGACTGAATTTATCTATACAAAAACGGCCCGCCGACACTCTTTCAAGTATCGGCGGACCGCCAGACAACACTCACATTACATTAGTCGTTATATCCGTTCGGATTCTTCTGCTGCCAGTTCCAGGAATCGGCACACATCTCCTCGATGCCGTACTCAGCCTCCCAGCCAAGCTCCTCTTTTGCTTTGTCGCATTTGGAGTAGCAGGTTGCGATATCACCATCACGGCGCGGTTTGATTTCGTATTTCAGCGGATGGCCGCATGCTTTCTCGAATGCGTGGATCACATCGAGTACGCTGTAGCCTTTGCCGGTTCCGAGGTTGTAAATGGAAACGCCCTCGTTGTCAGCCAGTTTCTGGATGGCTTTTACATGGCCGCGTGCCAGGTCAACAACATGGATGTAATCGCGGACACCAGTTCCGTCCGGAGTATCGTAGTCATCACCGAAAACGCCGATGCACTCGAGTTTTCCGATGGCAACCTGTGCGACATACGGAAGCAGGTTGTTCGGGATGCCCTTCGGATCCTCTCCGATAAGGCCGCTCTTATGCGCTCCGATCGGATTGAAGTAACGAAGCAGGATAACATTCCATTCCGGATCTGCGGTGTGGATGTCGGTCAGAACCTGCTCGAGCATGCTTTTTGTCCAGCCGTATGGGTTGGTCGGGGTTCCCTTCGGGCACTCCTCGGTGATCGGAATCTGTGCCGGATTGCCGTATACGGTTGCAGAAGAACTGAAGATGATGTTCTTTACGCCATGGTTTCTCATCTCATCGCAGAGAATCAGGGTTCCGGTCATGTTGTTGTGATAATATTCAATCGGTTTATGTACGGACTCGCCGACTGCTTTTAAGCCTGCGAAATGGATGACAGCGTCAATTTTCTCGTTGTCGAAAATTTTCTTTACGCCTTCGCGGTCCAGCATATCGGTTTTGTAGAAGGTTACTTTCTTTCCGGTAATCTGTTCTACACGCTCGATGGCTTTCTCGCTTGCATTGTAAAGGTTGTCCATGACAACAACGTCATAGCCTGCGTTCAGCAGTTCCACACAGGTGTGGCTTCCAATATAGCCTGCACCGCCAGTAACTAAGATTTTCATTTTGGTATCCTCCATGTTTTCCTTCGCTGCTGCTTTTTTGCCGCAGCGGGTTAATTGAAGCATTTAGTTTATTCTACAACGTTTCCATGAATTTTGCAAATGCACTTCTGCCTTCCTCGGTGCACTTGTAAACGCCGGCATCCTCGAGTACGCCGACAAAGACTTTTCCGACTTCCTCTTTCAGGATATCCATCACATTTTCGCTGTTCAGCTCCGGATGGCGCGGCAGGAATTCGTCTACCCAGTCGGCATGTTTCTCCAGCTCTGCGACAGCGCGGACATCTTTTCCCTCTACGAGGCATTTGGAAAGCTCTTCCAGCTCATCTTTTAAGCGCGCCGGCAGAATCGCAAGTCCCATAACCTCAATAAGGCCGATGTTCTCTTTTTTGATGTGATGATACTGTGCATGCGGATGGTAAACACCGAGCGGGCATTCGTCCGTCGTGATGTTGTTGCGCAGTGCCAGATCGAGTTCGAACGTATCGCCCACTTTTCTTGCGATCGGCGTGATCGTGTTGTGCGGCTCTCCGTCAGTCTCGGCGAATACAAACGCATCCTCATCCGTGTAACCTCTCCAGCAGTTCAGGATATGCTCTGCCAGATCGATCAGCCGTTTCTCATCTTTGTGGCGGATCCGGATGACGGACAGCGGCCATTTGACGATGCCGGTTTCCACATCCTCGTATCCTTTGATGGTAAAATGGCGCTCGATCGGCGCTTTCGCCATTGCGAAGGTATAGTGGCCGCCCTGATAATGATCGTGGCTTAAAATGGAGCCTCCCACAATCGGCAGATCCGCATTGGAACCGATGAAGTAGTGCGGAAACAGCTTGATAAAGTCAAACAGCTTCACAAAGGTCGCGCGCTCGATCTTCATCGGGTTATGCTGGAAATTGAACACGATGCAGTGCTCATTGTAATACACATATGGCGAGTACTGGAATCCCCACTCCGTCTGATTAATCGTCAGCGGAATGATGCGGTGGTTCTGGCGCGCCGGGTGGTTGACGCGTCCCGCATAGCCCACATTCTCCTTGCAGAGCAGGCATTTCGGATAACCGCTCTGTTTTGCCAGTTTTGCAGCCGCGATCGCCTTCGGGTCCTTCTCCGGTTTGGAGAGGTTGATCGAGATATCGATATCGCCGTAGGCACTCGGTACGCTCCAGCGGATATCCTTTGCGATGCGGTATCTGCGGATGTAGTTGGAATCCTGGCTCAGTTTGTAGAAGTAATCGGTTGCCTCCTGCGGGCTCTTCGCATAGAGTTCTTCAAACTTCTTTACCACCTCTCCCGGGCGCGGCATCAGGCAGTCCATCAGTTTCGTATCGAACAGATCGCGGTAAACGACGCTGTTGTGTTCGAGAAGACCGCGCTTAGCTGCATCATCAAGCAGTTCATTTAAAGTCTCTTCCAGATCCGGGGTCTCCGGAATCTGCTCCGGCTCTTCGTAATCGGAAATCTGCATGACTTCCAGAATCCGATTTGTCGCATAGATTTTATCCAGTCCCGAAACAAGACCGGCATTTTCTCCATATTTTACCAGTTTTGCAATACTCTCGTTAATCACTGTAGCTTCCTCCCTGCTGCCGATCCAGCTTTTTTATTTCTTATTTTAATACGCCTGCGCCGTCTCCGATGTCTACGACGTAGAAGTCTGCGGCATAGCCGATTTTTTCTTTGTAAGCTGCGCCTACTTTTGCGATGAAGTTGTCAATATCTTCTGTTTTTACGATGCTGACGGTGCATCCGCCGAAGCCTGCGCCTGTCATACGGGATCCGATGACACCCGGGCAGTTCCATGCTTCTTCCACAAGAGTATCCAGCTCGATGCCGGTTACCTCATAGTCATCACGCAGGGAAACGTGGGATGCGTTCATCAGCTCGCCGAATTTTGCGATGTCGTTTGCCTTTAAAGCTGCAACGGCCTGAACGGTTCTCTGGTTCTCGTAAACAGCATGTTTTGCACGTTTCTGGCGGACCGGATCTTTGATTGCATCTTTCACTGCCTCAAACTCTTCCTCGGTCAGCTCGCCAAGGCTCTTGATGTCTTTGACTTTCTGAATCTCAGCCAGAGCAGTCTCGCACTCGCTGCGGCGCTCGTTGTATTTGGAGTCGCCAAGGCCGCGTTTCTTGTTGCTGCAGGAGATGACAATTCTTGCGCCTTCCAGTTTAACCGGTGCGTACTCATATTTCAGATCGCTGGTGTCAAGGAAGATCGCACAGTCCTTTTTGCCCATGGCGATGGCGAACTGATCCATGATACCGCAGTTGACGCCGTTGTAGTTGTTCTCGGAGAACTGGCCGTACAGAGCGATGTCGATCATGGAGATGGTGTCGTAGCCGAACATGTCACGCAGCATTACGCCGGTTACGGTCTCAACGGATGCGGAAGAGGAAAGGCCGGAGCCGTTCGGAATGTTTCCGTAGAGCACGATATCGAAGCCCTGCTCTACCGGGAAGCCCTTCTGGCAAAATGCCCACATCATTCCCTTCGGATATGCGGTCCAGTTGCCTTCTTTGCCCATCTGAAATTCATCGAGGGAAGATTCTACCACGCCGAGCTTTTCAAAGTTCATAGAGTAAAAACGAAGCTTTCTGTCCTCTCGTTTTCTTGCTGCCATATAAGTTCCGATGGTCAGTGCGCATGGAAACACGTGTCCTCCGTTGTAATCCGTGTGCTCACCGATCAGGTTCACACGTCCAGGTGCGAAGTAGGTGCGGATGTCGCCCTCTCCCCCGAACAGTTTTGCAAAACAATCCAGTACCTGCTGTTTCATTTTGTTGTCTCCTTTTCTTTTTGGTGTGTTGTTTTCGTGGTTTCGTTGTGTGTGTTGTGTGTGTATTGTGTGTTTGTGTGTTTTTTCTTATCTTCTTAAGTATCATTATAGTGAGCCGTACGCCCATCTGCAACAACAATATTTGGGCAAACGATAATTATATTGAGGTGATCTTCGATTTTTTCTTGTTTTTTTTCCCTTTTTGCCGCATACTTTACTTATCGTATGATTTTTAACGGATTTTATGGATTGGAGGTACGTTTCATGCAGATCCGCATGGATAAAGAAAACCGTGAGCTGAAGGCCCACGGCAGCTATGAATTTCCTGTCAACATCAGTTACGAACAGCTCTCCCGCTACGAGCGCGGCTCCTTTTCCTGGCACTGGCACCCGGAAATTGAGCTGACGTTTGTCCTCTCGGGGCAGATCGGATATCAGGTCAACGGCAAATCGTATGTCTTAAAAGAAGGGGACGGCATTTTCTGCAACACGAATGCGCTTCACAGCGGCCACATGATCGACGGGATGGACTGCGTCTATATTTCAACCACGTTCGCCCCGCGCTTTCTCTATGGTTTTTCAAACAGTGTGATCCAGACGCGCTACGTCGAACCGGTGCTGACGGATATGCAGCTCGCCTCCATCGTCTTTTCGCCGGAAATCGACTGGCAGAACCAGGTACTTGCCTGTATGCACCGCATCTACGACCTCTCGCTTTCGCAGCCGTCCGCGTTTGAGATGGAAATCCAGGAGCTTCTGCTGTCGATCTGGATTGAGATTTACCGCCACGCATCGTTTTCCGGTGAATCCCAGAACACGGCGGCAGCGCGTGACGTTGAGCGGCTCCGCATTCTGCTCGACTACATCCACCGCCATTATATGGAGCATCTGACGCTCGAGGATCTCGCCGCACAGATCCACATCTGCCGCAGTGAATGCTGCCGTTTTTTCAAGAAATGCATGAACGAATCCCTGTTTGACTATCTTCTCGATTACCGTATTGAAAAAAGCCTGCCGCTCCTTCTCGAGCGCCAGGCCAGTATCACTTCCGTAGCGGAACAGACCGGATTTTCCAGTCCTGCCTATTTTTCTAAAATTTTCCGGCAGCAGATGGGCTGCTCGCCGAGCGAATACCGGAACCGCGCGGATCACACGTAACGTTCAGCGCTGTACCGAGATTTCATTTCCTGCTGCCCGGCTTTTGATCCGCTCTCACAATCCACCCTCTCCCAAAACGAATGGATTACCTCCGGGAGGCTGCTGCGCTGCACAATCCGGCAGTCCTCCCACTCTCTTGGGAACAGCTCGCGGTACTCCCGGTTTCGAAACCGCTCGTCGAGCAACAGAATCACACCCGTGTCCTCCGTCGTACGGATCACGCGCCCTGCCGCCTGCAATACTTTATTCATGCCGGGATAGCGGTACGCGTAGTCGAAACCGTTCTCTCCGCTGCGGTCAAAATATTGCTTTAGAAGTTCTCTCTCCGGCCCCACCTGCGGGATTCCGGCTCCCACAACGGCCGCGCCGATCAGCTTTTCCCCGTCCAGATCAATTCCCTCCGAGAAAATGCCTCCCATGATACAGAATCCCACCAGCGTTTTCTCGTTGTCTTTCGCAAACGCTTCCAGAAACGCTTCTCTCTCCTGCTCCCGCATCGCCGACTCCTGGATCAGGCAGGTCACGTTTTCATCTGCATACAGTTCCTCATAGACCGCATAGACATCCTGCATCAGGCGGTATGACGGGAAGAACGCCATATAGTTGCCCTTCCGGCTCTGGATCATCTCGTTCAGATAGGCGGCGATCTTCTCAAACTCTGCGCGGTTTCTCCGCTGATACTTCGTGCTGACCTCGCTTCCGATCGCCAGACACCGCTTCGTGGGATCAAACGGGGACTCCACGTAAATCGCGTAATCGTCCGTATTCGTGCTGAACATCTTCTTATAATACTGCACCGGCAGCAGCGTCGCGGAAAAGAAAACGGCCGACCGCCCCTGGTTGATACACTGCTGCAGATTCTCCGCCGGGTTGACGCAGAACAGGCGCAGTGCAAAATCGCCGTTATCGAGATAACTCGTGTAGATCAGATAATTTTCATCCACTAAATTGTAAATCTCGGAAAAATTTCGCAAGTTAAAGTAAAATTCCAGAACCTGCTTCCGGATTTCGCTTGTCTTATGCGCTTCCAGCCAGCCCGCCAGTTCTTCCAGCAGCTGATTGACCATCATAAGAAACGTCGATACGCTTTCCAGCTCCGTGCAGGAATCGCACTCTCTTTTGTAGACGAGCATCTGGTGATTGCAGCGATTCAGCGCCTTCTCGAGCTTTTTGCCCGGTGCATACGGGCGGAGGAGCTGGCGGACCTTTAAAATCTCTTCTTTGACGAGCGTGGCACTGAACATATCGCGGCCCCGCTCGACCAGGTTGTGCGCCTCGTCGATCAGAAAGATGTAGTCACTCTTCGTTCCTTCTGCGAAAAAGCGTTTTAATTTCGAGGTCGGATCAAACGCATAGTTGTAATCGCAGATCACGCCGTCCACCCACGAAGCCACATCAAACTGGAACTCGTGCGGGCAGACGTTCCATTTTTCCGCCTGGCGCAGGACTTCCTCTCTTGTGTAGGAATCACATTCCGTCAGCATCTCGTACACCGCCGCGTTGATCCGGTCAAAATGACCTTTCGCGCGCGGGCAGTGGATCGGATCGCATTCGGGCTCATCGAGGATGCACATTTTTTCTTTTGCGGTCAGCGTGATTGCTTTGAACTGCAGTCCCTTCTCTTTTAGAATGGAGACCGCCTCCTCTGCCACGGTACGGGTGATGGTTTTCGCAGTCAGATAAAAAAGACGGTCGCCGCAGCCCTCTCCGATCGCGCGGATGGCCGGAAAGACCGTGGACATTGTTTTTCCGATGCCGGTCGGCGCCTGGACGAAGAGTTCTTTTTTCCGCAGAATGGTACGGTAGACGCCGCTCACCAGTTCCCGCTGGCCTTTCCGGTACGGGAAGGGGAATTCGAGGTGCTGCATTGAGGCATCTCGCGCTTTCTGCCACTGGTACTGGAATTCCGCCCAGATAAACCAGGCGTCGAGTAGCTCACCGAACCACTGCTCCAGTTCCGGGAGCTTGTACGTCTGCAGAAAATGGCGGATGCGCCAGTTGGAGTGCTCCGGCTTTACCTCTTCTTTGGTGAGCGGGCGCAGAAGGCCTTCCTCCTCGGAGGAGAGCAGGGTGTACGTCATCAGCACGCCCATCTCCTCTTTGCGGTTCTGAAGGCCGTAGATGTAAGCGTAGCACTTCGCCTGTGCCAGATGTACCGGAACCGGCTCTTCCATCGTTTCGAGGTCACGGTACGTTCCCTTGATCTCCTCGATCACGGTCGTGGTTCCGTCCTCGTACATGCCGTCTGCTCTTCCCTCGACGCGCAGGATGAAATGCTCATATTCTTTTTCGTGAACCAGCGGAACCTCCGCACGGTAATCGGCGCCCCGTTTTTTCTGAATCTGCTGATGCACCCGCGTTCCCGCCTGCATGGCATCGCGCTCGCCAAAACCTCCCGACGAGTTGTCCAGATCCCCGCTGCGCAGAATAAACTCCACCAGATTCCGCACGGAAATCCGGATCTCTTTCTTCTTCTCTTCCACTAGCCCGCTCCTTTTCTAACCAGACTATTCAGAGCCTCATCTCGATTCCGCTGCGCTGCATCTCGATGTGGCTTCTCGCCATATGAAATTCCAGAAAAGAACGCTCATTCATGCAAGCATGATTCGTGTCCTTTTCTGGAATTTCGCATGGCTCTGAATAGTTATCATTATACAGAAAAAAGGAGACTGCCGCAACAGTCTCCTTTTTTCTCTCTGAAGTTATGTGTCTCGTGTGATTAGTTTTTCTTCAGAAAGTCCCCTGCGCAAATTCTGTCTCTACTCTCGCTGGCGGCGCAGGCTGAATTTTTTTCGTTTCCCTTAATAAAATTTATGCTACAGCAAATTTCTGCAGGGTTTTATTGAATGCCGGACTGTCACCATAGCAGTGTACGGTGAGATCACGGTTCAGATCCATGCTGAGGATGCCAAGAATGGATTTTGCATCAATAATAACGCGGTTGTAAAAAATGTCAATATCAAAATCACATTTGGAAGCTGCTTTTACAAACTCCTCTACTTCCTCAGTTCCATTGAGTCTTACTACGCAGTGTGACATACGATTCACCTCTTTCTTAATCAATAGCTGTTTGTTTTCCTATCGTTGAGGTAGATTATGCACTTTTTCTCTTTAAATGTCAATATTGAATTTATTTCCTTGTTTTTGCCATATTATGCATGTTTTTTATGCAAGTTTTTCTCATTAACCCTTCATATTTGTCGCTTTTTGTCTCATTTGCGCAGTCGTGTGTAACCGGTTACACAAAATCCGTTTAAAATAAAATAGTTTTTGCCAAAAGAAACGTAAAAATCTTGTCAAAAAAACCCGCTTTTCCTTGTAAAATCAAGGAAAAACGAGTTTTTCATGCCATTACTTGCTTCTATATTTAATGATTAGATGTTGATCTTTGCAATATCGGTGTTATCCACTTCTGCAAATCTTCCTTCGTCCACCAGCTCGGCAAACTCCGGATGAATCGGCATTTTGCCGAGAACCGGCACGCCGATCTCGGCTGCGATCTCGTCGATGTGGCTTTCGCCGAAAATGGACAGCTTTTTGCCGCAGTCCGGACATACGAGGTAGCTGTAGTTCTCTACGATACCGAGCACCGGAACGCTCATCATCTGTGCCATCTTGTAGGCTTTCATGACGATCATGCGCACCAGATCCTGCGGGGAAGATACGATCACTACGCCGTCTACCGGAAGAGACTGGAAAACGGTCAGCGGAACATCACCGGTTCCTGGCGGCATGTCGACGAAGAGATAGTCCAGGTCGCCCCAGATGACGTCGGTCCAGAACTGTTTTACGGTTCCTGCGATGACAGGTCCTCTCCAGATGACCGGCTCTTCCTCGCCCGGAAGCAGGAGGTTGATGGACATTACCTTTACGCCGTTTGCTGCAACTGCCGGGTAAACGCCCTTGTCATCTACGTTTGCAGGTCCTTTCAGGCCATACATTTTCGGGATGGACGGTCCTGTGATATCGGCATCGAGGATACCAACCTTGTAGCCCTCTTTTGCTTTCTGGTTTGCCAGAGATGCGGTTACCATGGATTTACCAACACCGCCCTTGCCGCTGACAACGCCAATGACATGTTTGATCGAAGAATCGGCATTCAGATCAATATGAAAATCCGGTTTGCCCTGTCCTGCTTTGCTTGGACATCCTTCGCAGCTTTCTTTGGAACAGCTCGAATTGCTGCATTCTTTTGCCATGTTTCTTTCCTCTTTTCTTGTTTTTCTTGCTTATTTGACAAAGCGGTCGATCGCCTTATTCAGCTCCTGAATCGCTTTTGTGTCCCCATGCTCGACTGCATCGACGATGCAATGTTCAATGTGATCCTCCAGGATAATTTTTCCTGTATTGTTAATGGCCGCCTTCACGGCAGACAGCTGGATCAGAACCTCAGTGCAGTCCCGGCCTTCCTCTACCATCCGCTTGATCGACTCCATGTGTCCGATCGCGCGGGAGAGGCGGTTTAAGACTGCTTTTGTATTTGTATGATGGTGCCCGTGGGCGTGATCGTGGGAATGCTCGATCACGGTGCCGTCTTCCAGCACATGCACATGCGTGTGTTTTTCTTCACTCATCGTTTTTTTCTCCGCTTTTCTGGTATTTTCTGCGCGATTCAGATTTCTGTAAACGTAAACCGCTGGCGGATGCCGGAGGTCTCAATGTCAAAGACCAGAGATCCGTCCGCTTCCACCGTTTTTTCATATTTTAAGTTTTTGTCCGGAAATTTCTGACGGATATACGCCTCCGGGTCATCCGTCTCGATCTCGTCGAAAAAGACGTCCCGCATCTGATTATTGGCACACTCATTAAAAATCTCCCAGACGGTCTCGTACTCTTTTTTCATCCTGTCACTCTCCGTTTCGTAAGACTTCTCCGCACTGGCTCCACTCGCCAAGCAGCCGCTCCACAGACCATGCGGCGTTCGCGGGACTCGTCGACGGAAGGCGAACCGCTTCCCGTCCCAGCTGCTTCTCCTGGTACTTCCGGTAATACTTCCACGCGGTCGCCCCGTTGCAGTAAATCTGCCGGATATCGGCGCATTCCAGAATGTCCTGCAGCGGATTCGGCACAACATCGCGGATGCTCGCATCGCTCGAGCCTGTGATGACGCAGGACGCGATCACATCCCAGACAGCGATATGATTCCGGAGCAGAAACGCCTTCTTCTCTTCCACGGTCTGCGGCACCTCTTCCCCGCACACGGCTGCCGTCACTTTCCAGAAACGGTTCTGCGGATGGCCGTAAAAAAATCCGGTCTCCCTGGATTTTACGGACGGAAAACTGCCGAGAATCAGAATCCGGGAATCGGCGCGGTAAACCGGCGGAATCGGATGCACCACCGGGTGCTCATTTTTGTTCTCGTCAGGTCGGCTCATCTTCATCAAACTCCACTACCGTATAGAATCCTCTCGGTGTCTCTTTTACTTCTTTTACGATTCCCTTCCGGGACTGCAGCCTCTCATACGCCTGATAATTCCTGCTCATGGCCACTGCCGGGGTAATCGTATAATAATAGGAGGTAGGCAGTGCGCTTTCTGTCACGTTGACTTCCTGGCCTTCCTCGAGAAGTCCCTGTCGCTCCATTTTAAATTCCATCTGCCGCATATTCCTCATCCTCCTTTTTGCAGCGGGCAAAAGATACGCCCATGGGGTATTTTATCACACTTTTCCGAAAAAGAACAGGGGTTTTCGACAGAAAAAGGCGGTACCGGACCTTCGCCCCCAGAATTTTTGTTTTGATCAATTTCCAGATCTTTTCTCTTGCTTTCATTCACAAATCCTCCGTGTCCAGTATAACGCAAAAACCCGGATTCCGACTATGCATATTTTGCCGCATGTGCGAAAAAAAGAAAGAATCCGGCCGCCCAGAGACCGGATTCTTTCTTCTTATATAAATATAAAACGCATTTCTTTTTAGTGATGGAACAGACGGATTCCTGTAAATGCCATCGCCATATTGTACTTGTTACAGCACTCGATGACAGCGTCGTCACGAACCGATCCGCCCGGCTCTGCGATGTACTCGACGCCGCTCTTGTGTGCGCGCTCGATGTTGTCGCTGAACGGGAAGAAGGCATCGGAGCCTAAGGTTACGCCCTTCATCTGGTCGAGCCATGCACGTTTCTCTTCTCTTGTGAAGACTTCCGGTTTTACTTTGAAGATCTTCTCCCATGCGCCGTCTGCGAGAACATCCATGTACTCCTCGCCGATGTAAACGTCGATCGCATTGTCACGGTCTGCGCGGCGGATGCCGTCTACGAACTGCAGATCCAGCACCTTCGGGCACTGACGCAGGAACCAGTTGTCGGCTTTCTGTCCGGCAAGACGGGTGCAGTGCACACGGGACTGCTGGCCTGCGCCGACACCGATGGCCTGACCGTCTTTGACGAAGCATACGGAGTTGGACTGGGTATATTTTAAGGTAATCAGTGCAATCTTCAGATCGCGTTTTGCTGCTTCCGGAATCTCTTTGTTCTCGGTTACCACGTTGGAGAGCAGCTCATCGTCGATCGGCAGCTCCTGGCGGCCCTGCTCAAAGGTAATGCCGAAGACCTGTTTGTGCTCGAGCGGAGCCGGACGGTAATTCTCGTCGATTTTGATGACGCAGTAGTTACCTTTTTTCTTTGCTTTCAGGATTTCCAGTGCTTCATCGGTAAATCCCGGAGCGATGACACCGTCAGAAACCTCGCGTTTGATCAGGGATGCGGTGTCTTTGTCGCAGACATCAGAAAGTGCGATAAAGTCGCCGAAAGAAGACATACGGTCTGCGCCTCTGGCTCTTGCATAAGCGCATGCTAACGGAGAAAGCTCTCCCATATCGTCTACCCAGTAAATTTTACGCAGGGTTTCGTCCAGCGGAAGACCTACGGCTGCACCTGCCGGGGAAACATGCTTGAAGGAAGTTGCTGCCGGAAGACCGGTGGCTGCTTTCAGCTCACGTACCAGCTGCCAGCCATTGAAGGCATCCAGAAAATTGATATAGCCCGGACGGCCGCTTAATACTTCGATCGGAAGATCCCTGTCATCATCCATGTAAATTCTGGAAGGTTTCTGGTTCGGGTTGCATCCGTATTTTAACGCTAATTCTTTCATGATTTTCTCCTTTCGCAAAACACTCGATTTCTTATTTATTTTTATTCACGATTCTTGTCTCATACTTGCCGGTTGCAATGTCGATATAGCGTGTGAAGAGGGACACCTTGTTGTCCTCGTTTAAGCTGCTCCAGAGCAGTTCGGTGAAAGCATCGATGTCATCCGGAATCTCGACCAGTTTTGGCTCACCTTCAAAGCTTGGCAGCGGATTGCCGTCGTGCATGTAGGTGTGGATGAAATGGCCTTCCCCTGCTACACAGTTATCATAGGAGAAGGTGTAGCGGTTGCACTGGGACGGATCGCCGTTGTTGCTCTTTAAGATCGACATCTGGTAGCCGTACGTTCCGTTCTCTACGTGCATCACACCGGAAATACGAGGAGTGTAGTTCGGTGCATCCGGCTCAAACTCTCTGCTTCGAAGGGATACCTCAAACGTTTTTCCCTGCCCCAGTCCTTCGTATACGGTATCGGTCTGGTCTCCGTTTGTTACGATCGTATCATTTCCCAGAACGCGTACCGGTGCGTAGATGATCAGGCTCGGATCTTCCAGCTTCGACGGATCAAACGCCTGTGTGCGGATTCCCTCACCCTCCTCAACAAAGACACGGTTGCGGCTGTTCTGGCTTCTGCCCATAATAAAGTATCCGGCAACGGCTTTTGTGCCGTCTTTGGATCTGCCGATCACAATTCCTCTTCCTGGATATGCATTTCCTTTTAATTCCTGTTCCAGTGATACTTTTTTCATCTTCTGATCTCCTTTTCAAGGTGGCTGGAATGGGATTTTCTGTTTTTGGATAAAAAAACAGACCCACTCCCCCAAGCATTCTTCTGCCCAGACGGTCGGCCTCTTCTCACGCTATACTCCCTGTGGTCATTTCCACTTCCGTCAGTCGTATAACTGTCTTTACCTTAACATGGAAAATCCCGCCTGTCAAGGGACGAAGCGGGATTTTCTCAAAATCAGTTTTTTAAATTTTCTTTGCGAGTGTCTCGCCTTTTTCTGTAATGTCCAGAAAACCGTCACTGTCGCGGACCAGACAGCCGTCTTCCCGCAGCATTTTGATGCCGACCGAGATACTTGCCTGTGAATACCCCATATATCTGCAGATCATCGCATTTCGGACGTAGCCTTTGCGGAGTTTTAAAACATACGCCGCTTCCAGATAATCCACCCTCGATTCAGTTTCTTCATTTTTGTGTCTCCTGATTCTTTTGTAGTTTCTTTATGGTAATTTCTGTTAGTTCTTACGAACCTCTATCTGGCATTATAGGGCGTAAGAAACAGAAATGTCAATGGAATTTTTCGAAAAAAAGAGAGCCTCTTTTAGAAGCCCTCTCTGTGACGCTCTTTCCTCAGTTCATACCGGCGTTTTCCGCCCTCCCACTCGGCCTCCTGCTCCGGGGATTCCAGAATCAGGCCCGGGACGGGAAGTGCGCGGCCGTTCTCGTCGATGGCCACCATCACCACGTAGGCACGGTTGATCATTTTCCGAATGCCGGTCGCAAGCTCTTCCACGTACGTGTCGACGCGCACCTCCATTGAGGTGCGTCCGACATACGTCACTCTTCCGACCAGCACGACGGTGTCGTTCAGAAAAGCAGGATGCTTGAAGTTCAGATTGTCGATGCACGCGGTGGTGATTTCGTGGCCGCAGTGGCGGCGTCCCACCAGACCGGCAAGCTCATCGATCCACTCGACCAGCTGGCCGCCGAACAGACGGCCATAGCCGTTGATATGGCGGTGCATCAGAAGATACGACTGCTCTGTCTCAGAATCTTTTACGCGTTTCTTTGCCATTTCTTCCATTTTACCAATACGCTCCTTTTCACATCCTGTTTTTTGTATCTTTATACGTTCGCAAGCGCCTGATCAAGGTCTGCAATGATATCGTTCACATCCTCGATGCCGACTGACAGACGGATCAGATCCGGCAGAACACCGGCTTCGATGAGCTGCTGATCGTTCAGCTGGCGATGGGTATGGCTTGCCGGGTGCAGAACGCAGCTTCTTGCATCGGCAACGTGTGTTACAATTGCTACCATTTTCAGGCCGTTCGTGAAGCGCATCGCGCCGTCTCTTCCGCCCTTTGGTCCGAAGCAGAGAACGCCGCAGGTTCCGTTCGGCATGTATTTTTCTGCCAGCGCATGGTATTTGCTGTCTGCAAGGCCTGCGTACTCAACCCATGCTACCTTCGGGTGGTTTTTCAGGAACTCTGCCACTTTCTCGGCATTTCTGCAGTGACGCTCCACGCGCAGGTGAAGGGTCTCCAGGCCGACATTCGTCAGGAATGCATTCTGCGGGGACTGGCATGCTCCCATATCGCGCATCAGCTGTGCGGTTGCTTTTGTGATGTATGCTTTTTTGCCGAATTTCTGGGTGTAAATAACACCATGATACGACTCGTCCGGTGTGGTAAGACCCGGGAATTTTTCTGCATGCGCATCCCAGTCGAAGTTTCCGGAATCGACAATCGCTCCGCCGAGCGCCATTGCATGGCCGTCCATGTATTTTGTGGTGGAATGGGTGACAATATCTACACCGAACTCGAACGGACGGCAGTTGATCGGGGTTGCAAAGGTGTTGTCGCAGATCATCGGAACGCCGTGCTCATGTGCAAGTTTAACAAACTTGTCAATGTCAAGTACAACACCTGCCGGGTTGGAAATCGTCTCGGCAAAGACAGCTTTGGTGTTCGGCTGGAATGCTTTTTCCAGCTCCTCTGCCGGCGCATCCTGGTCCACGAGGGTAGTCTCGATGCCGAATCGTTTTAAGGTAACGGCGAGCAGGTTGGAGGTTCCTCCGTAAACCTTTGCCGCGCAGACAACGTGGTCGCCTGCCTCACAGATGTTGGTAACAGCAAGCATCGTTGCCGCCTGGCCGGAAGATGTGAGCATGGCTGCCACGCCGCCCTCCAGATCGCAGATTTTCTGTGCTACGACGTCGTTCGTCGGGTTCTGCAGACGGGAATAGAAATATCCCTCCTCCTCCAGATCGAACAGTTTTCCCATTTCCTCGCTGGTTGCATATTTGAATGTTGTGCTCTGGTAAATCGGAAGTACACGCGGCTCACCGTTTTTCGGCTGCCATCCTCCCTGTACACAGATTGTGTCCTGGCTGTATCCCATAATTTTTCTCCCTTCTGTAAGTGAAACCGGTCCACCGGGCCGATTTCTGCTGTGCTCAGCGCCATAATAATACCCCCACCCGGGATGCCCGGGTGAGGGTATCACTTTTTCCTATTATAACTCTGTTTGTTCTTTCCTGCAACTATATGCGCACAGATTTAGGAGAGATATTCATCCACATATTTCTGGATATTGGAAGCATTCACAATCTTCTGCGCCTGGCCGTCCTCCACAACGAGAAGAGTCGGTGCCTGCATGATGCCGTACTGTGCGGCAAGATCCGGGTGACGCTCTGCGTCAATCACCTCATACTGCTCCTCGGCGAGCATTTCTTTTGCCATTTTGCAGTTTGGGCAGGTGCTTGTCGTGAACAGGTACATGCCGTCTTCCTCGATTTTATCTGCTGCTGCAGCGGCTTTCGGCTCTTCTTTTCCAGCGGCCTGCTCTGCCAGTTTCTCTGCTGCGCCGTACGATTTCATTTTCTGCTCCGGCGATTTGGAGTGGATGATATCATATACAGTTCTGTTCTTGTACTCCTGGCGTTTTCCGTCGTTCCAGTTCTTGACCGGACGGTAATATCCCGTGATACGGCTGTAAACCTCTGCCTCTTTTCCGCAGATCGGACATGTAAAGTGCTCGCCGGCAAGATAGCCGTCGTTCGCACAGACAGAATACGTCGGGGACAGCGTGTAGTACGGCAGTTTGTAGTTCTCTGCAATCTTCCGCACAAGGGAAGCTGCTGCTTTCCAGTCCGGCAGTTTTTCGCCAAGGAACGCATGGAAGACAGTTCCCGAGGTGTACAGCGTCTGCAGATCATCCTGAATATCAAGCGCAGAGAAAATATCCTCGGTATAGTCCACCGGCAGATGGGAGCTGTTGGTGTAGTACGGGGTATCTCCCTCATGGCCTGCGGTCTTGATATCCGGCCATTTTGCACGGTCGTGTTTTGCCAGACGGTATGCGGTCGACTCCGCCGGAGTTGCCTCAAGGTTGTACAGATCGCCGTACTCCTCCTGGTAATCAGAAAGACGCTCTCTCATATGGTTCAGAACTTCTTTCGTAAACTGCTGTGTCTTCGGATCCTCCAGACCCTTTCCGAGCCATGCGGCATTTAAGCCGGCCTCGTTCATACCGATCAGACCGATGGTTGAGAAGTGGTTCTCAAACGTTCCAAGGTACCGTTTCGTATATGGATACAGTCCCTCGTCCAGGAGGCGGGTAATGACCTCACGTTTCGTCTTTAACGAACGTGCGGCAATATCCATCATATGATCGAGACGGCGGTAGAACTCTTTCTCATCTTTGGACTGATATGCGATACGCGGCATATTGATGGTGACAACGCCGACCGATCCGGTGCTCTCGCCGGAACCGAAGAATCCGCCGGTTTTCTTTCGAAGCTCACGCAGATCCAGGCGGAGACGGCAGCACATGGAGCGCACGTCGCTTGGTTTCATATCGCTGTTGATGTAGTTGGAGAAGTACGGGGTACCGTATTTTGCAGTCATTTCGAACAGCAGACGGTTATTCTCCGTATCGGACCAGTCAAAATCGGATGTGATGGAGTAGGTCGGGATCGGGTACTGGAAGCCTCTTCCGTTGGCATCTCCCTCGATCATCGTCTCGATGAACGCTTTGTTGACCATATCCATCTCTTTTTTACAGTCTTTGTACTTGAAGTCCATCTCCTTGCCGCCGACGATCGCAGGAAGCTCTGCGAGGTCATCCGGTACGGTCCAGTCGAGTGTGATGTTGGAGAACGGTGCCTGGCTTCCCCAGCGGCTCGGTGTGTTGACGCCGTAGATAAACGCCTCGATGCACTTCTTCACTTCGCCGTAGCTTAAGTTGTCCACTTTGACGAACGGCGCCAGATACGTATCAAACGAAGAAAATGCCTGCGCACCTGCCCACTCGTTCTGCATAATGCCAAGGAAGTTGACCATCTGGTTGCACAGAACCGAAAGATGTTTTGCCGGAGAAGAAGTAATCTTTCCGTTGATGCCGCCAAGTCCTTCTTTGATAAGCTGTTTTAACGACCATCCTGCACAGTAGCCGGTCAGCATCGACAGGTCGTGGATGTGAATATCCGCGTTGCGGTGTGCCTCGGCGATCTCGTCATCATAAATCTCTGATAACCAGTAGTTGGCTGTGATCGCGCCGGAATTGCTTAAGATCAGACCGCCGACAGAATACGTTACGGTCGAGTTCTCTTTGACACGCCAGTCCTCTACTTTTACGTAGCTGTCCACGATCTCTTTGTAGTCTACGATCGTCGATTTCATGTTGCGGATTTTTTCCCTCTGCTTGCGGTACAGAATGTAAGCTTTTGCCACTTCTGCGTAGCCGCACTGGATCAGCACGTTCTCCACGCTGTCCTGAATTGCCTCCACTGAAATTTTTCCGTCTTTGATCTTGGACTGAAAGTCCGCTGTTACGCGCAGTGCCAGCATCTGAAGCATGTCATCGCTGAACTGCATATCTTTTGCGCCGAATGCTTTTCCAATCGCATCGGTAATCTTTTTCATCTGGAACTCTGCAATCGTTCCGTCTCTCTTTTCTACCTGAAACATGGAATCCCTCCTGTTAATTCAACCGTTTCTGCAAGGCCTTTTTAAGGTTCCACTCTTTGCAGTGTCTGAACCATATGATAGCAGAGCATGTTTCTCCCGTCAATAGTAAAAAGTACCATATCTAGTGTGAAATTTTCTAACATCACTAGATATGGTACTTTTACTTGTGTTCTGTCCCTTCCATTTTTCGGCGCTGTACGGCGCTTAAAGGGATGTACTGCCGTTTTTAAGCCCGCTTGCCATACCTCTATACCCTCGGATAGATATCCTTCGGTACATAGGCTTTTACGCGGATGCCTTCCGGCAGATATTCTTCTTCGAGCAGAATTCCGTATCCGCGGATCAGTGAAATCGTTCCCGCCTTATCGTACGGATAGAGGCGCTCGATATAGATTTTTCCCTCCATCATCCACGAGGAGAGTAAATTTTTGAGGTCTTCGAGTCCCTGTCCTGTTTTGGCAGAGACCGCAAGGCTCGCGTCTGCCCGGAAATCTTTTACAACCACCGGGGCGAGAAGCTTATCCTGCTTGTTCAGCAGGGTGACGATCTTTTTGTCCTCAACTTTCAGTTCCCGCAGCGTATCGTACACGACCTGCATCTGCAGCTCCATCTGCGGATTTGACGTGTCCACAACGTGGAGAATATAGTCGGCATACCGTGCTTCCTCCAGCGTACTGCGGAATGCATCGATCAGATGATGTGGCAGCTTATTGATAAATCCAACCGTATCGGTCAGCAGGATTTCCTGTCCATCCGGAAGGGTCAGTGACCGCGTCGTCGTATCCAGCGTGGAAAACAGCATTGCATCTGCCAGAATTTTCGATCCTGTCAGTGCATTTAAAAGACTGCTCTTTCCCGCTGACGTATAGCCTACGAGCGCCGCTACCGGGATTTTGGAACGTTTTCTGCCTTCACGAAGGAGCTCTCTGTGCTGGCGTACTTCCTCAAGCTCACGTTTTAACTGCGTAATACGCGTGCGGATCAGGCGCCGGTCGGTTTCCAGCTTTTTCTCTCCCGGTCCTCTCGTACCGATTCCGCCGCCGAGACGGGAAAGCGATGTGCCAAGGCCGGAAAGTCGGGACGCACGGTACTTTAACTGGGCCAGCTCAACCTGGATTTTACCCTCGCTGCTCACGGCGCGCGCCGCAAAGATATCCAGGATCAAAAGCGTACGGTCCATGATCTTGCATTCCAGTGCTTCCTCCAGCCCTTTTAACTGGATCGAGGAGAGCTCATCGTCGCAGATGATGCCCGTCGCATCGCAGGCGCGCACCAGAATTTTCAATTCCTCTAATTTTCCTTTTCCGATGTACGTTCCCGGATGAATGGCCTCCCGCACCTGCACCAGGCGGCCCTCCACCTTCGCACCGGCGGTGCTGGCCAGTTCCGCCAGCTCGTCGAGCGATTCTTCTGCGTTTGCGCCGCCGTTTTCCTGTACGCCGACCAGAATCACGCGCTCCTGTTCTTCTCTTAAATCAAACAATCCAACTTCCTCCGTCTGTTATCGGTTCTGGAGAAACGTATTTTCCCGCTGCGCCGCGGTGTTTTCCGGGTATGCTGCCAGAAAATCCGCCATCAGCGACTTCGCGGTATCAAAATCCGCCCGTTTTTCATAGGATACAATCTGGTTGAACAGCAGATTTTCCCGGTCGGAATCCTCTGCCGTTTTGAGTCCTTCCTCGATATACGAGAGTGCACTGTCCGTGTCGTTTTCCGCAAGTGCGCAGAGCGCCAGCCCGTTGTTTGCTGCCGCCGCAAAGCCATCTGTCGAAAGATACGAAGAAAACAGTGCTTTCGCCTCGTCGTTCTGACCATTGGAAAGGTAAACCTCGCCGAGCATTTCCATCGCCGCGCTGCTGCCGTCCTTCATTGCCTTCGAGAACGCTTTGACCGCCTCGTCCTGCTCCTCCAGATAGTAATATGCGCAGCCGATGTTATAATAATCCTCGGTCGTTTTCGGCTCAATCTTCACTGCCGCTTCGAGGTAACGGTCTCCGTCCGCCTTCATGCTGCTCTCCTGATACAGCTCGTAAATGTCAAGGCAGAGCTGATAGCTCTCCTTCGTCTCCACTGCCGCATCAAAATCCACCTTCGCCTGCTCGTAATTCTTCTGCAGGAAGTACGCGCGTCCCCTAAGGAACAGCGCATCGGCATCGGCCTTTTCTTCCTGAATATTGGTGCAGATCTCAATGGCTCCATCCAGATCTCCGGCCTGTACGCAGGTTTCCGCCTCGTAATACATGACATCGCGCGAAAACTCCGCGTCTTTGTGCTTCATGCTCGAAAGACTGCTCTTGAAAGCCTCTTTTGCCTTGTCATACTCCTGGCTTTTCAGATAAGCGATGCCGAGCGACCGGTAGCTCTCCGCCAGTCGGTCGCCTGCCTTTACGGCTCCCTCCAGCATCGCAATCGACGTTACGTAGTCCTTCTGTTCGAGCGCCTCGATGCCCTTTTTATAAAGCTTTGAATTTTTATTTTCACAGCCGCCAAGCACCATTGCCGCCGCCAGAAAAAAGATTACCAGTCTTTTTTTCATTCTGTCACAAGTCCTTCTTTATGCATCACAGAAACAACCTGGTCTACGTATTTTGCACACGTTGCGTCGTCCGGTGCTTCCACCATGACACGGATCACCGGCTCGGTGCCGCTCTCTCTTACGAGGATGCGTCCGTCATCGCCCAGGGCCTCTGCTACGTCTTCTACTGCTTTCTGTACTGCCGGGTTGGCCTTTGCAGCTGCTTTGTTTGCCACGCGGACATTCTTTAAGAGCTGCGGGTAAATCACTACCTCGGCTGTCAGGGTGCTGAGCGGGAGTTTCTTATCTATCAGCACTTCCATCACCATCAGGGAGGTCAGGATTCCGTCACCGGTCGTCGCGTGCTTGCTGAAAATGATGTGGCCGGACTGCTCTCCGCCGAGAGAATAGCCGTTTGCCATCATGTTCTCGCACACGTATTTGTCGCCGACTGCCGTCTTCTCATACCGGATACCGGCGCGGTCACACGCTTTGTAAAGACCGAGGTTTGACATGATCGTGGTCACGATCGTATCTCCGTTTAACTGGCCTTTTTCTTTTAAGTATTTACCGCAGACGTACATGATCAGGTCTCCGTCTACCACATTTCCCAGCTCATCGACAGCGATGCAGCGGTCTGCGTCTCCGTCGTAGGCAAATCCGACATCGAGGTGTTTCTCTCTTACATATTTCTGAAGCTCTTCGATGTGGGTGGAACCACAGCCGCGGTTGATGTTTGTTCCGTCCGGCTCGTTGTGGATCACATATGTCTTGGCGCCGATGGCATCAAACACGCTCTTGGCTACGGAAGAGGCACTTCCGTTGGAGCAGTCGAGTCCGACTCTCATGTTTTTAAAGGATTTTGTCGGAATCGAGATCAGGTGTCCAATGTAGCGGTTTCTTCCGGCTGCAAAATCCACGGTGCGTCCGATGTCTTCTCTCGTTGCGAACGGGATCTTCGGTGTTCCGTCGTCGATGTAGGCTTCGATCTGCGCTTCGATGTCGGCTTCCAGTTTCTGTCCCAGGCCGTTGATGACTTTGATTCCGTTGTCATAGAACGGGTTGTGGCTGGCGGAGATCATAATTCCGCAGTCAAAGTTTTCGGTACGGACAACATAGGAAACGCTCGGGGTGGTCGTTACGTGCAGCAGATAAGCGTCTGCTCCCGATGCGGTCAGTCCTGCTACCAGCGAATATTCGAACATGTAGCTGGAGCGTCTGGTGTCTTTTCCAATGACGATCTGTGCTTTGTGGTCTTTTCCGAAATACCATCCGAGGAATCTTCCCACTTTATATGCATGCTCAACCGTCAGATCAATGTTTGCTTCTCCGCGAAATCCATCTGTTCCAAAATATTTACCCATGGTATGCTCCTTTCCCCTTTCGGGCAGAAAGCGTGTTTGAAATTTTTTGCAATCATTCAAACACGCTTTTTCTGGTTATTCACTCAAATAACAAAATATCGTAATTAGTCGTACAGCTTCTCGCTGTATACGCCGTCCGCAATCAGTTTGCGGAATGCTTCTGTTACGGAAGCTTTGTCTTCCTGATACGTTACGCCGAACCACTCTGCGTCGGTCGGAAGAACTTTTACTTCTGCTTTTCCTGCGTGCAGCAGCTCGTCGATGTAGATCGGAAGGAGGTACTCGCCTTTTACATCTCCCTCTTTCTGTGCAGAAAGGAATTCAACAAAGCCTTTCTCCAGAAGATCAATGAACTCCGGCTGCAGTCCCCACATGTTCATGGAAACAAGGGAGTTTTTGTCGATCGGATCAACCGTTCCGTCTTCTTTTTCAACGCCTGCGCCCTCTGCGGTCTTTACAATGTTTTTCGTCTCGTTGACACCGGTCAAGTTTCCGTTTTCATCAACGACGCAGACACCTCTTGTAACACCGCCGTTGTCACTTAAGGTGTTTCCAAGCACGAATCCTGCCATGGAGATCGGCATAACTTCATCCACATCATGCTCCTGTACGAGGTAGTCGTGCAGTTTTACGAACGGATCTTTTCCGTAATAGTCATCAGCATTGATAACAGCAAACGGCTCTTTTACAAGACCTTTGCAGGCAAGAACGGCCTGGCCGGTTCCCCACGGTTTGGTACGGCCTTCCGGTTTTGCAAAGCCTGCCGGCAGATCATCGAGCTCCTGGAATGCATATTCCACCTCTGTGATTTTGCTGATGCGGTTGCCGATGACTTCCTTGAAATCTTTCTCCAGATCCTTGCGGATGATGAAGACTACTTTGTTGAAGCCGGCTTCCAGTGCATCGTGGATGGAATAATCCATGATGATCTCCCCGTTTGGTCCTACTGGCTCAAGCTGCTTGATTCCCTTTCCAAATCTGCTGCCGATTCCGGCTGCCATGATCACAAGTGCTGTTTTCTTCATAGCGTTTTTCCTTTCTCTTTTCCCCTTTTTTCTCTTGTTTATTCTATCAACAATCGATCCTGTAGACCAATCGTGATTCGCAGCGTTTATTATTATGCTTCTTCCTGCATGCTGCTCAGCTTTGCGGCCTGATCGGCTGCAATCAGACTGTCGATGATTTCATCCAGATCACCGTTCATGATGGCGTCCAGTTTGTATAAGGTCAGTTTGATTCTGTGATCCGTCACACGTCCCTGTGGGAAGTTGTACGTACGGATCTTCTCGGAGCGGTCTCCCGTTCCGACCTGGCTCTTTCGAAGTTCGGCCATCTCATCGTGCTGTTTCTGCTGCTCTAAGTCGTACAGACGGGCACGCAGAATCTTCAGTGCCTTGTCCTTATTCTTTAACTGTGATTTCTCATCCTGGCAGGAAATGACGATGCCGCTCGGGAAGTGGGTCAGACGGACTGCTGAGTCGGTCGTATTGACACACTGGCCGCCGTTTCCGGAAGCACGGAATACATCGAATTTGTAATCTTTCGGGTCGATCTGTACTTCGACGTCGTCCACCTCCGGCATGATCGCTACGGTCATGGTTGAGGTATGGATTCTTCCGCCGGACTCGGTTTCCGGCACACGCTGTACGCGGTGCGTGCCGCTCTCGTACTTCATCCGGGAGTACGCGCCTGCTCCGTTGATCAGAAGTGTTGCGTCTTTAAAGCCGCCGATTCCGTTTTCATCGGCGCTGGTCAGCTCTGTTTTCCAGCCGCGGCTCTCTGCGTATTTGATGTACATACGGCAGATTTCTGCGGTAAAGAGTGCCGCCTCGTCTCCGCCGGCACCTGCGCGGAACTCTACGATAACGTTCTTGTCATCGTTCGGGTCTTTCGGCAGAAGCAGGACTTTGAGCTCCTGCTCCAGCTCCTCTACGCGTTTTTTTGCATCGGAGAGCTCTTCTTTCAGCATTTCGCGCATCTCTTCGTCGGATTCCTCCTCGAGAAGCATCAGGCTCTCTTCGATGGTCTGTTTCTGTGTTTTATAGTCCTTATATGCGTCTGCGATCGGCTGGAGTTCTGCCTGCTCCTTCATCAGCTTCTGGAACTTCGCCGCATCGGCAGCGACGTCCGGCTCGCTTAACTGATTCAGTACCTCCTCGAGACGCATGAGGATATCATCAAGTTTATCAAACATAAAATGACTGCTCCTTTTTGCTGTTTTCGTCTGTTTATGATGTCATTATGGTGTCAAAATTAAAATTCATTTCTGTCAGGGTTCTTTGTGCCAGATACCGGTCACCACGCGGTCCAGGCCTGCCAGATCTTTCAGAACCTGTACATCGGCAAAGCCGTGGGTTTCCATCAGCTCCCTCACTTCATCTCCCTGATCGTATCCAATTTCAAAACAGAGCTTTCCGCCCTCTTTTAAATAGCTTCCTGCCTGCTCTGTAATCTTCCGGTAAAAGACAAGACCGTCCGCACTGCCGTCGAGTGCCATCCGCGGCTCATGGTCGCGCACCTCCGGCATCAGCGTTTCAATCACATCCGTGCGGATATACGGCGGATTGCTTGCGATCACATCGAAGGTTCCCTCGATGTTTTCAAATAAGTTGCTCTTTACGAACGATGCCCGTCCGCCCGCCTGTGCGCCGTTCTTTTCCGCAACCTGTAAGGCTTTCTCGGAGAGATCCGCGCCGATTCCCGTGCAGTCCTCTCTCGTCACAAGAAGCGATATGAGGATGCATCCCGAACCGGTGCAGAGATCGAGAATCCGTGCATCTTTTGGAAGGCCGCGGAGCGCTTCCTCCACAAGAATCTCGGTGTCCTGCCGCGGAATCAGTACATGCTCATTCACAAAAAACGGGATTCCGTAGAACCACGCCTCTCCGGTCAGCTGCTGCAGCGGAATGTGTTCGCCGCGCTTTCTGACCAGCGCTTCGTACTGCTCCTGCTGTTCTTTTGGCATTTCATCTTCACTGTGTACAAAGTAGGTGCTGTGGCTGATCCCGCAGACATGTTCCAGTAAAAGCCATGCGTCCTGCCGGGCTTCCTCCACCCCCTGCTTTTGTAAGTACAGAATAGCGGATTCCAGTGCAGATTTCAAGTTTTTTCTATCGTGCACACTCATCGGTCACGGCTCCTCATGTTCTTTCTTTTCGGTTTTGGCCGGGTACGTATAACCAAAGTTTTCGTTCAGGTACGCTCTCCAGTCAAACACAGCCTCCACAGCGGCGATCGCAACCTCTGCCATCTCGGCATCCGGCTCGCGCGTCGTCAGGTGCTGCAGCATCAGGCCCGGTTTACTGATCAGGTTGACCAGTTTATTGTCACTTTTTCCCGCCAGGCGGATAATTTCATACGAAACGCCCGCGATCACCGGAATGAGAAGCAGGCGGATCACAATTTTCAGCACCGGGGAATCGACCCGGATGAACATGAAAAAGATGATGCTGATGACGATGACGTACATAAGAAAGCTCGTTCCGCAGCGCTTGTGCTCCCGGGAACTCTTTAAGACGTTTTCCACGTTCAGTTCCAGACCGTGCTCGACGCAGTTGATGCATTTATGCTCGGCGCCGTGGTACATAAACACGCGCTGAATGTCTTCCATACGGGAAATGGCTGCCAGATAGCCGAGGAACAGTGCCACACGCGCAAAGGCCTCTGCCACCGCGGTCAGTGTCGTTCCGGCTCCCGCTTTGTGCAGCAGTTCGGACAGGAAGTACGGCACCATCAGAAAGAGAACGACGGCGATGACAACGGAAAATGTGACGGTTCCGTACATCATCAGCCTGTCTGTCTTTTCTTTTTTCGCTTTCTGCTGCTCCTCTTCCTCTTTCGTCGCCGGCTTTTTCTTTTCCTCCTCCTCGTCCTCATAGAACGAAGCGGAGTACATAAGGGAACTCATGCCGACGATCATCGAATCGGCAAAGCTGAAGACACCGCGCAGAATCGGAACTTTTAAAAGCCCCTTGTGCTTTGTCAGCGGCTTGTGCTGCTCTACTTTAACCTCAATCTCCCCGTCCGGCCGGCGTACTGCGACGGAATAGCGGTCCTTGTTCATCATCATGACGCCTTCCATCACGGCCTGGCCGCCAATATTGGATGATTTCATAATTTACGTTTACCTCCTCAAAGGGGATTTTCTGCATCCGTAACGCAAGAACGGGCTGAGATCTTCCAACCTCAGCCCGTTTTTCATCTTGCTTGATTCAATTCTTATTTCATGCCGTATTTCTTGTTGAACTTCTCGATACGTCCACGAGCTGCAGCAGCTTTCTGCTGGCCAGTGTAGAACGGATGGCATTTAGAACAGATCTCAACGTGGATCTCTTTCTTGGTAGAACCTGTTACGAAAGTATTTCCGCAGTTGCAGGTAACAGTTGCCTGATGGTATTCTGGATGGATTCCTTCTCTCATTTTATTCACCTCTTCTTAATATTGTTATCTTCTCAGATTTACTCTGATGATTTCGTATTTCAGGCTGACAAAATCTCATCAACCTTGCACAGCTTTCTCATTGTATCACACAATTTTGAAAATTGCAAGCCTTATACTATTTTTTGTTTCTTTAAAATTTGAATCAGTTCGCCGTTGTTTCTGGTGCGGGCAAACATGTTCAGAATATTTTCCACGGCTTCCTCGGATTTCATGCCGTTTAATGCCTTCCGCATATTGTAAACGGCCTCCTGCTCATCCGGTGTCAGAAGCAGATCTTCTCTTCTTGTTCCCGATTTGGCTATGTCGATGGCCGGGAAGACGCGGCGTTCCTGCAGTTTCCGGTCGAGCACGAGTTCCATGTTTCCGGTGCCTTTGAATTCCTCGTAAACGACATCGTCCATCTTGCTTCCGGTGTCCACAAGCGCCGTTGCAAGAATCGTCAGGCTTCCGCCCTCGCGCATGTTTCTGGCCGCGCCGAAGAACCGTTTCGGCATGTAGAGTGCTGCCGGATCGAGACCGCCGGAAAGGGTACGGCCGCTCGGCGGAACGGTCAGGTTGTAAGCTCTGGCGAGACGTGTGATGCTGTCGATGAAGATCGTAACGTCTTTTTTACTCTCCACAAGACGTTTCGCGCGCTCAATGACCATCTCGGACACGCGTTTGTGGTGCTCCGGCTGCTCATCGAAGGTGGAATAGATGACTTCCACATTCGATCCCTGAATCGCTTCTTTAATGTCGGTGACCTCCTCCGGACGCTCGTCGATCAGAAGGATGATCAGATACATCTCCGGATTGTTCCGCAGGATGGATTTTGCCGCATCCTTCAAAAGCGTCGTTTTTCCGGCTTTCGGCGGGGAGACGATCATGCCTCGCTGGCCTTTTCCGATCGGGCTTACAAGATCCACGATCCGCATCGCCATGCTTCCGCCCGGGCGCTCAAGGCGCAGCCGCTCATCCGGGAAGACCGGTGTCATATCTTCGAAATTGCCGCGGCGCATGATCTGGTCGAGCGGCAGATTGTTGACGCTCTTTAAGTATAAAAGGGCGCTGAATTTTTCGGTTGCGGACTTTACTCTCGTGTTTCCACGGATGATATCTCCCGTTTTCAGTCCGAAACGGCGGATTTGGGACGGGGAAACGTAGACATCGCTGTCGCCCGGCATATAGTTGTCGGAGCGGATAAATCCAAATCCGTCCGGCATGACCTCGAGGATGCCGCAGGCCTCCTGGCCGCTGTCGAGCGTGCTGGTTTCCTGACGCGGTTCCTGTCTCGTCTCTGGTCTTGCTTCCTGACGCAGCGGCTCCTGTCTCATTTCCTGCCCTGCTTCCTGACGCGGCTCCTGTCTTTGCTCTTCCTCACGGTTATTCTGATTATAATTCCGTGGTTCCTGAAATCTACGCTCATTGAAACGCGGCGCTCTTGGACGGTACTCCTGGCGCTCTCCGTTTTCACTGCGCTCTTCCCGGCGGACATACCGCGGTCTCTGGTACGGGCGCGCGGTGCCGTTTTCCGAGGTTTCCCGATTCTGGCGCTCCATACCGTCCTCCCGCTTTTCCTGCGGTTCCTGATTCTGATCCTGTACAGTTTCCGTCTTTTTTTCCTCTTTTAGAACCGCCGGCTCTTCCATGTTTTTCTGGTTTTCTTTCTGATCTTCTTCCAGCATCCGCTCAATCAGCGCTTCTTTCCGCAGGGTGGAAATCCCCTTCATGTTTCTGGATTTTGCCAGCGCTTTCAGCATGCTCAAAGGCAATGACTCATACTTTTCTCTTGTCATACCATTTTTCCTCTATCTATTCTCTATTTGATTTTCGGTTCTGTTTGGAGTTTTTAAGATATTTGATGCGCGAATATTTTTGCTGCAATTATTTAGAATCTGATTTTTGTCATTTTACTGCTGTGGATTTTTCTGCGGTTAGTGGGACTCGAACCCACACGCCGAAAGGCACAGGAACCTAAATCCTGCACGTCTGCCAATTCCGTCATAACCGCATATTATTTTTTCAAGAAAAGAAAAACCCCATAGAAAACCTCCATGGGCGTTTTCTATGGGTTATTTAGTGAAGCATCGGGGATTCGAACCCCGGACAACTTGATTAAAAGTCAAGTGCTC